>Ga0208623_100025_pt1 | contig 246717 bp, 247 predicted proteins | sample HotLakConsUCCL28_FD_184737 | JGI IMG/M metagenome (GOLD analysis project Ga0208623, IMG submission 184737) | Hypersaline microbial mat communities from Hot Lake, Washington, USA - Hot Lake Consortium UCC-L28 (SPAdes) (version 2) ...
CCTCGAACCTCATCATCCTGATGTCCTGCAACACGGCTGTCCGGCCCATCGCGGCTCCTCCTCGGAGCCACTCTCCCACCGGACAGATCACGCGCTACAAACACCGGACAGATCATCCGCTAGCGACACGGGCGCGGAAATCCTTGAAAAGTCGGCGGATTCGTGCGACATTCGCGCATTCCTTGGGCATCGCCGTCTCCTCCAAAATCGGCATGTTGAACATGAAGCCGGCCGGGTCCCGCCCCGCGCCGGCTTCGCTCAATCAGAACGGCAGGTCGTCGTCCAGGTCGGCCGCCACCTGCTGCCGCGGCGGCGGTGCGGCCTGCTGGCGCTGCTGCCGCGGCGGGTCGACGGGAGCGTGCGGGTCCGGCGGGTCCAGGTCTCCGGCGTTGATCAGCGCGGTGACCACCGCGTCGGAGAAGCGGTCGGCATGGCGCCGGGACGACCACTCGCCCATGGGCACGTATACGCGCTTGCCATCTTCGGTCTTCGCCCTGCCGTCGCGGTCCACCACCGGCCGGCCCGGGAGGTTCACCCAACGTCGCCCGCCCGATTCCAGCACCGGGCAATCACGGACGGTGAGGCCGATGGCGGCGATTTCCACGGTAGCGAAGCCGAGCAAGGCGCCGGAGCGCTGCGGTCGAAATTCAGTGACCTCGATCCCCGCCATCACACAAGCTCCCGCCGTCGGCTGCGATGGTATCGACGCGGTTCGGGCGGGTCTTCGGCCGGCGCCGGGTCGGCGGTGGCGCCAGCTTCGATCAACCTGTCAACGGCCGCGTCCAGGTCATCTTTATACGCGATGAGGCTGGAGCCGATCCGCGCGACGGGCAACTGGCCGTCGCGGATGGCCTTGCGCGTCAGGTAGGGACTCCACCCCAGATACTCCGCGATCTGCGGGGCGCCATGCAGGGCACGCCGTCCGTTACGGGTCATGTCCGTCTCCTCAAAAGTCGAGAAACGATGATGCTTCAGACCTATTCGTCGCCCGGCGTTGCCTCAAGCAAACAATCGTGACGACATGCCATAATTTGTGCCGCTGGTCTTGCAAGTGCTTGATTCATTCACAGTGTACTATTTTCGTAACACACCAATTGCTTAGAAGCTGACTGGACAATCGCCTCGGATCGATACGAAGGTACTAGGTTGCGTATCGAAAGATCAGCGTCAGGGCGGTTGCAGGGCCACCAGATTTTATGCAACAAGACGGCACGAGACGGCACGAAACGGAGGAGGCAGCGATGGCTATCAGGAAACGAGTATGGGTGTCGGGCGGGAAGGAGCGCACCGCGTGGATGTTGGACTATCGCGACCAGCACGGCCGCCGCCGCGCCCAGACATTCCGCACCAAGCGCGAGGCAGAGAAGGCAGCGCACCGGATCGGCGTCGCCGTTGAGCGCGGCGACCACGTGGCCCCGTCGGATGACCTGACGGTCGGGGCGCTGGCGGATCAGTTCCTTGCCGAGGTCGCACGGCGCGGGCGCACCGCCGGCACACAGGTGATGTATCGCCAGCACGTCGATCTGCACGTCAAGCCCCGCCTCGGGGCCGTGAAGCTGCAGAAGTTGACCGCGCGGGCGGTCTCGGACTGGGAACGCGGTCTTGCTGACGACGGCGTGTCGCCGGCGATGCGTCGGAAGTTGTTGGTGACCCTCCGGTCGATCTTGCGCCATGGTCAGGCAATGGACCTCGTGACCCGGAACCCAGCGCAGGCCGTCCAGGTGTTGGACCGGCACGACCGGGAGGAAGTCGCGACCCCGACGGCTGAAGAGGTCGCCGCCATCATTGCCGCGGCGCCATCGCAGCGGTGGAAGACGTTGTGGACGGTGGCGGCGTCGACGGGGATGCGTGCGGGCGAGTTTCGGGCGCTGACGTGGGGTGACGTCGAGTTCGACGCTGGCGTGGTGCATGTCCGGCGTCGGGCGGATGAAGCCGGCCGCTTCGGCCCGCCCAAGACACGCGCCGGGAAGCGATCGATCCCCATGTCGACCCGGTTGGGCCAGACACTCCGTGAATGGCGGCTGGCGTCCGGTCGACCGGCGGACGACGCGCTGGTGTTCCCGACGCGGTCGGGTGCGCCGATGCGGCTGACTTCGATCCGGCGGAACGGGTGGGTTCCGACATTGAAGGCGGCGGGCCTGATGGATGGCGACACGCCACGCTTCAACATCCACAGTCTTCGCCACCACTTCGCGAGCGCCTTGATTGCCAGCGGCTTCAACGCCAAGCGCGTGCAGGTCCTGCTTGGCCATGCCGACCCGCAGGTCACCTTGACGATCTACAGCCGAGCGTGGTCCGCGCAGGGGCAAGATCAGGCCGGTGCGCAGGCGGAACTGGACCGGGCGCTGGGCCACGGCGTCTGAGTAAAATGCAACAAATCATGCAACAAATCGCGCAACCCACTGACAAACAACAATGTGCGGCAGATTCCTAATCTGAGGGTCGCAGGTTCGAGTCCTGCCGGGGACGCCAGATTCGCCTAGGTCTAGCTTCCAGACGGCCGGCCACTGAAGGCTTCAGGGGAACCGTCGGGGAAACACGATGTTCTGGCGCCTGGCGATGGTGCGAGGGGTGCATCGTTGATCGCCCAGTCGGCGAAGCGGTATGGGGTGGCGCCGTATCGACGCCAATTCTCCTGAACCGACGCTGTTGCCAACCGGCATCACGCCGCGCCCTCTCCTACCGCGACTCATCGTCGGGGTTGGAGGCAGGGCAATTTTGCCCTATCCTAAAGACTGATCCGATCCATGCTAGGCTTGAGATGAATGGCAATGAGTTGATCAAGAGGCTCAAGCGGCTGTCCCGTCAAACCGGGGTTCCGGTCGACCATGACGGTAAGCCAGGAAAGGGGAGCCACGGGAGGCTCTACTACGGATCAAAATTCACCACGCTCAAGGATCCCAGAAAGGAAATCGGTGCTGGTCTGTTAAATAAGATGCTCGCTGACCTTGGAATCACGAAGGATGACCTAAACGAATAGCGCTTATGAAAGTGCTGATGAACCCAAGGAGGGGAGAGTCATGCGGTTCGCTTATCCAGCTAACATCGCACGGGATGAAGGGGGGCGCTTCCTTGTAACCTTCCGTGATCTTCCGGAAGCCGCGACGGATGGTGCGGATTATGCGGAGGCACTGGATGAGGCTGTCGACTGCCTGACTTCGGCGCTGGCTTTTAGGCTGAAGTACGATGAGGCGGCAGCCCTCCCGAGCGCACAGTTGCCAGGAGAAGTCCTTGTTGCACCAGATGTGCTCATCGGACTTAAAATACTGCTCAAGCGGCAAATTGAAGAGCGCAACTTGTCGATCGCGGCGGTATCAAGGGAAATTGAGACCGATGCCAAGGAGGTGCGCCGGATGTTGGATCCAAATCACGCCACGAAAGTGCGGCGCTTGGTTGAAGCACTTCAGCGCCTTGATATGCCGATCAATGTCGTAATCGAGACCCGTGGAGAAGAAGAGCCGCCGTTGCCGTTCGACCGTGACGACAGCCGTCGACTGGCCGTTGCGTAGTCCCTAAAGGGGGGCGGACCGATGGTCCGGCCTGCGAGCGATCCCTGCCGCTATCCCCAGCCCTGGAAGGTGGAGAACAGGGCGCTGAATTCCTCCCGCCCGTTCTTCCAGTCGTCGAGGCTGCGGTAGATCACGGGACACCGCAGGGCCAGCGTCTCGTGCCAATCGAAGACATAGGTCTTGCCGTCGCCGACGGTGACTCCCGTCGCGGAATGATAGGCGACGATCTCGCCGCTCAGCCAGGCGTCCGCGATCTTCGCGATGTTGGAGACGTCGCGGCTCGGCTGGCGCGAGACGTCCGACGCGCTGCGGACCCAGCGCGGAATGGCCTTGCCGATCTGCCGGGTGATGGCGGCGGCCGTCGCGCTGGCGATCTTGTCGCACGCCAGCGCGTCGCCGCGGTCCTGCCACCATTCCCGCGCCGCCCGGCTGTTCCGGTGCACCGACGACTCGCCGTGCATCCCGCTCGGTGTGGAGACGAATTCCGCCGCTCCCGCCAGGGCGGTCATCGTGGCATTGGTCAGGTTTCGTGCGGTGCCTGCGCTGCGCTGCGCCACATTGTAGGGAGAAACCACGGGGATCAGCCGTCGGCACTGGCTGTCGGCGGCAACGGCATCCACGATCGCCACGGCGATGGACCGCGGCATGCTCTGACCAACCATGGCATGCTCCGCTTCATTATTCTTGGCCCCAGTAGTCGATCATTGCCGATCACGAGACGCCGTGCCAGCGGCATGCGGCGCCGGCATCGATATCGTGCGCTTCGGCGTCTCCTTTGGCGCCGGTCCGGTGCCGGCTTCGGCTGAAGGAGAGATCCGGGGGCTGCCCTTCGATGCACCCGCCCCGTCTTTTGTCTCACGCTCCCTCCGCCGCCACGGCCGCCAGGGCCGGCACCTCGCTTTCCGCTTCGGCGACGATGCGCTTGACCGGAATGAAGCTGTCCGGGCTGACGGAGATCGAGTCGATGCCGTGCTCGACCAGGAAGCGGGCGAATTCCGGATAGTCGCTGGGCGCCTGGCCGCAGATGCCGGTCTTCTTGCCGTTGGCGCGGGCGCGGGCCAGCAGTTGGGCGATCGCCGCCTTGACCGCGGGGTCGCGCTCCTCGAACAGGCCGGACAGCCGGTCGCTGTCCCGGTCGACGCCGAGCACCAGCTGGGTCAGGTCGTTCGAGCCGATGGAAAAGCCGTCGAACCGCGCGGCGAAGTCGTCGGCCAGGAACACGTTGGCCGGGATCTCCGCCATCACGAACACCTCCAGCCCGTCCTTGCCGCGGATCAGACCTTCCTCGGCCATCACCGCCAGGACCTTGTCCGCCTCGTCCACGGTCCGGCAGAACGGCACCATCACCACCAGGTTGTCGAGGCCGATGGTCTCGCGCGCCATGCGAATCGCGCGGCATTCCAGGGCGAAGCCGTCGCGATACTGCTCGTGGTAGTACCGGCTGGCGCCGCGCCAGCCCAGCATCGGGTTCTCCTCCTGCGGCTCGAAGGCGCGGCCGCCGATCAGGTCGGCATATTCGTTGGTCTTGAAGTCGCTCATCCGCACGATCACCGGGTTGGGGTGATGCACGGCGGCGATCCGCGCGATGCCGCGGGCCAGCGTCTCGACGAAATAGTCGGCCGGATGGTCCCAGCCTTCGGTGAGCGCCGCGATCTGTCGCTTCGCCTCGTCGTCCTCGACCCGGTCGGGATGCAGGAGAGCGAGCGGGTGGAGCTTGATCCGGTTGCCGATCACGAACTCCATCCGCGCCAGCCCGACGCCGTCGGCCGGCAGGCGCCACCACCGGTACGCCGCGGCCGGATTGGCCATGTTGACCATGATCCGGGTGCGGGTCTCCGGTATGTCCTCCAGGTCCAGGTCCTGGACCGAGACCTCGGCGATCCCGTCATAGATGCGTCCCTCGTCGCCCTCCGCGCACGACACGGTGATCTCCCGCCCGGCGTCGAGGGCGTCCGTCGCATCGCCGGCGCCGACCACCGCCGGCAGTCCCAGCTCACGGCTGACGATGGCGGCGTGGCTGGTCCGGCCGCCGTGGTCGGTGACGATCGCGGCGGCGCGCTTCATGATCGGGACCCAGTCGGGGTCGGTCATGCCGGTGACCAGGACCGCCCCGTCCTCGAACCGGTCGATCTGGTCGGCGCTCTCCAGCCGGCACACCTTGCCCGTGGCCACGCCGTCGCCGATCGCGAGGCCGCTCGCCAGCAGGTCGCCATGGTCGCCCAGGCTGTAGGTCCTGAGCTGGGCCTCGGCCTCCGCCTGCACCGTCTCCGGCCGGGCCTGGACGATGAAGAGGTCGCCCGTGTCGCCGTCCTTGGCCCATTCCATGTCCATCGGCCGGTCGTAATGCATCTCGATCACCGTCGCCCAGCGGGCCAGCGTCAGCACCTCGTCGTCGGTCAGGACGAACCGGCCGCGGGCCTTCCGGTCGGTGTCGACGGTCTTCGTCTCGTTGCCGCGGCCGGCGTAGATCATCCTGCGGGCCTTCGAGCCGAGGCGCTTCTCGACGATCGGCGCGAGGTCGGGCCGGTCCAGCAGCGGCTTGAAGACATGGTACTCGTCCGGCTCCACGATGCCCTGGACCACGGTCTCGCCGAGGCCCCAGGCGGCGTTGACCAGGACCGAGCGCGGGAAGCCGGTCTCGGTGTCGATCGAGAACATCACGCCCGACCCGGCCTTGTCGGAGCGGACCATCCGCTGCACGCCGACCGAGACCGCGACCTTCATGTGGTCGAAGCCCTGCTCCTCCCGGTAGGCGATCGCCCGGTCGGTGAACAGCGAGGCGAAGCAGCGCCGCACCGCGTCGAGCAGCGCGTCCCGCCCGCGGACGTTGAGGAAAGTCTCCAGCTGGCCGGCGAAGCTGGCGCCCGGCAGGTCCTCCGCGGTGGCGGAGGAGCGCACGGCCACGTCCGGGGCATCGCGGCCGATCCGTTCCCCCAGCCGGCGGTAGGCGTCGGCGATCGCCGCGGCGAGGTCCGCCGGAATCTCGGCCTTCTCGATCAGGCCGCGGATCTTCCGGCCGACCCGGGCCAGGTTTTCGCGGTCGGGATCGAGTTCCTCCAGCGCCGCTCGGATCTGCGGCTCCAGCCCGCCATGGTCCAGGACGCCGCGATAGGCGTCGGCCGTGGTCGCGAACCCCTCCGGCACGCGGATGCCGGACGCCCGCAGACGGCCGATCATCTCGCCGAGCGAGGCGTTCTTGCCGCCGACGATGTCGCCGTCGTCCGTTCCCAGATCCTCCAGCCAGCGCACCAGGGCGTCGTCGCTCATCTCGCTTGCTTCTCCGCCGGGGCGGCCCGGCCGTCGGGACGAATGGGGGCAGGGCCCCTTCGGCACGTGTCGCCGCCCCGCCGCCGCATCAAGCCCGCCCCCCCGGTCCGGTCCGTGCCGAGGCAACCTGCTGGCGTAGGCGGCGGTTTTCTGCAAGGCTGCCGGTCGTATCCGATCCCGCTGCCATCGGCTGTTCTTCCCCATGCCGCACGACTCCGCCTCCCGCCCCGCCACGGCCCATAGCCACCTGCCCTCCGATCCGGCCCTCAAGGTGAAGGCGCTGGAGAGCCTGCTTGTCGACAAGGGCCTGGTCGACCCGGCGGCGATCGACGCGATCATCGAGACCTACCAGCACCGAGTCGGACCGCGGAACGGTGCGGCCGTGGTGGCGCGGGCCTGGACCGACCCGGGGTTCAAGGCGCGGCTGCTGGACGATGCCACCGCGGCGATCGCCGAATGCGGATTCCGCGGTCGGCAGGGGGAGCACATGGTGGCCGTCGAGAACACGCCGACGGTTCACAATCTCGTCGTCTGCACCCTGTGCAGCTGCTACCCCTGGCCGGTCCTCGGCCTGCCGCCGGTCTGGTACAAGGCGGCGCCCTATCGCGCCCGCGCGGTGGCGGAGCCGCGGTCCGTGCTGGCGGAATTCGGCACGACCCTGGATCCGGCGGTCGAGGTCCGGGTCTGGGATTCGACGGCGGAGATCCGCTACCTCGTCGTGCCGGAACGGCCAGCCGGAACCGAGGACTGGCCGGAGGAGCGGCTGGCGGCGCTGGTCACCCGCAACAGCATGATCGGGGTCGAGCGGGCGCGCGACCCGGCGGACCTCGGCCGCGCGGCGGAGGGCGGCTGATGGACGGCGTCCACGACCTGGGCGGGATGCAGGGATTCGGCGCGATCGACCCGGAGCCGGAGGCGGAGGAGCCGGTGTTCCACGCCGGGTGGGAGGCCCGGGCGCTCGGCCTGACGCTGGCCGCCGCCGCGCTGGGGCGCTGGACTCTCGACACGTCGCGCCATGTGCGGGAGCGGCTGCCCCCGGTCGTCTATCTCTCCAACAGCTACTACGAGACCTGGCTCGACGCGCTGGCGGTCCTGCTGCTGGAGGCGGGTGTCGTCACGCCGGAGGAACTGGCCAGCGGCCGGCCCGCCGCTGCGGGGGACCCGGACCTCGCGGGCCGGCGCCTGCCGGCGGAGCGGGTGGCGGAGGTCCTGGCCCGGGGCAATCCGGCCGAGCTCGCCTCCGACATCCCGCCCGCCTTCTCCTCGGGCGACCGGGTCCGGGTGCGGGTCATGCACCCGGACGGCCATTGCCGCGCCCCGCGCTATGTCCGCGGCCGGACCGGCACGATCGTCCGCTGCCATGGCGGCCACGTGCTGCCGGACGAAAGCGCCCGCGGTCGCAGGGTCGGCGATCCGCTCTTCACCGTCCGGTTCGAGGCGGCGGAGCTGTGGGGTCCCGATGCCGACGGCCGCGGCGCGGTCCATGCGGATCTCTGGCAACGCTATCTGGAGCCGGCATGACGACGATGCCGAACCCGGACGACGCCGAGCCGGAAGCGCCGTTCGCCGAGCCCTGGCAGGCGGAGGCCTTCGCCCTGGCGACCGCGCTGGTCGAGGCGGGCGTGGTGTCGCGGACGGACTGGGCCCAGGCGCTGGGCGCGGAGATCCGCCGCGATCCTGCCCTGCCGGGGGAAGAGGCAGGCGCGGCCTACTGGCGACAGTGGCTCGCCGCGCTCGACCGGCTGCTGGCGGAGCGCGGCCTGGTCGCGCCGGCGGAGGCGGCGGAGCGCACGGACGCCTGGCGCGACGCCTATCTCCGGACGCCACACGGGCAGCCGGTGGATCTGGAGAAGGGCCGCCGGCAGGCCGGCCGATAGGACGGACCGGAGCAATCCGACGGTCCCGCGGCGGTCGGTCGCGCGGCCCGCCCTGGAACCCGCGGTGACGCCGTCATGTCGGGCGGTTGGCCCGATCTGTAACTGATCCGGCCTTTCCGCCCCAATCCGCCCCGCGGGCGCCCGAATTCCGCCATCGCAGGGTTGATGATGCTCGAGTGTCGTGCCGGCCCGGTTGCGGGGGCGGTGCGGCAATGGCGGGTCCCGAAATCCAATGGCCGGCGACGGCCCCAGAACGGAGACCGGACCCATGCGATTCATTCCTCCCTTCCTCCCCCTCGGCGCCGCCCTCGCCCTCGCCGCCTGCGGCAACACGCCGGGCGAGCGGGCCCTGACCGGCGGCGGCATCGGCGCCGGCGCGGGCGCGGCGATCAGCGGCCTGACCGGCGGCAGCCTGATCGGCGGGGCCGTGCTGGGCGGTGCCGCCGGCGCGGCGGCGGGCGCCTTGACCGACAGGAGCCAGATCGACCTGGGCGACTGACGCCCGGCGTGCGCCTCGGCGCGACCCGCGGTCATCCTGGACGCGCCCCCCCGTGATGGCGCGATCCAGGAGCTCGCGGGACATGCGGCAGGGCCATTGCCCCTCAGTCTCGCGTACTTCGCGTGCCAGCGCGCGAGACGGCTTCCCGCAAGCGGGGAGCGGGCACCGGAGGGCGGCGCGGGCGGACCTGGCGCCTATGCCGCCAGCACCGCCTTCAGGAAGGCGCGGGTGCGCTCGTTCTCAGGGTCGCCGAAGATCTTTTCCGGCGGACCCTGCTCGGCGATCCGGCCACCGTAGAAGAAGCAGACGCGGTCGGCGAATTCCTTGGCGAAGCCCATCTCGTGCGTCACCATCAGGATGGTGAGGTCGTGTTCCTCGCCCAGCCGGCGGATCACCTGCAGCACCTCGCCCACCAGCTCGGGGTCGAGGGCGGAGGTGATCTCGTCGCACAGCAGCACCTTGGGCCGCATTGCCAGCGCCCGGGCGATCGCCACGCGCTGCTGCTGGCCCCCGGACAGCGCCGCCGGATGGGCGTCGCGCTTGTCGGCCAGGCCGACCATGTCCAGGAGCTCCTCCGCGCGCGCCACTGCCTCGGCCTTCGTCAGGCCCAGGACGTGGATCGGCGCCTCGACGATGTTGGCGAGCGCCGTCATGTGCGGGAAGAGGTTGAACGACTGAAAGACCATGCCGACGTCGCCGCGCACCTGGCGGACATGCTTCTCGTCGGCGGGGACCAGCCGGTCGCCCCTCGGCATGTGGGTCAGCGGCCGGCCGTCGACCCAGATCACACCCTCCTGCACCGGCTCCAGCGTCATCAGGCAGCGCAGCAGCGTCGACTTGCCGGACCCGGAGGGGCCGATCACCGCCACCCGCTCGCCCGGCGCCACGTCCAGGTCGAGGTGGTCGAGCACGACGAAATCGCCGAAGCGCTTGACGACCCGGTCGAACCGGACCATCGGCCCGCCCTCGGCCGGGGGGCTGGGCGCACCGGCCATGCCGCTGGCGGCGGTGTCGGTGCCGGGGTCGGTGCCGTGGTCGGTATCGGTGGTCATCCGCGGGCTCCCTCGCGGCGCGCCAGCCAGGCCTCCAGCCGCCGCACGCCGGCCGCCGAGATCAGGCTGAACACCAGGAAGAATGCGCCGACCAGGGTGATCGGCTCGGTGTAGCGGAAGGTCTGGCTGCCGATGATCTTGGCGGTCTGCATCAGCTCCAGCACGGCGATCGCGGAGAGCAGCGGCGTCTCCTTGAACAGGCCGATCAGATAGTTGCCGAGCGCCGGCACGATCGGCGGAATGGCCTGGGGCAGGACGATGTCGCGATAGGTCTGCCAGGGCGTGAGGTTGAGCGCGACGGCCGCCTCCCACTGTCCGCGCGGGATGTTCTCGATCCCCGACCGGTAGACTTCCGAGCAGTAGGCCGCGTAGTGCACGCCCAGCGCCAGCACGCCCGCGACCATCGCCGGCAGGGTGATCCCGAATTCCGGCAGCACGAAGAACAGGAAGAAGATCTGGATCAGGACGGGGGTCGAGCGCACGAACTCGACGAACGCCCAGACCGGCCACGAGACCCAGCGGACCTTGGCCATCCGCCCGAGCGCCAGCACCAGCCCCAGCGTGATCGCCATGAGGAAGGCGAGGATCGTCGCCTGAATCGTGACCAGGGCGGCCTGCCCCAGCCGCGGCAGGATCTCGAAGGTGAAGGCCCAGTCCCAGTCCATGCGCCGCCTCCCTCAGCCCCGGCCGCGCGCGAGGCCGCGCGACAGCCAGCGCTCCAGGCCGCGCATCATCCAGGTGATGACGAGGGCGACCGCCAGGTAGAAGAACAGCACAAGGGTGAAGATCTCGACCGTCCGGAAGGTCACCTGGTTCAGCTGGTAGGCGCGGAACGCCAGGTCGCCGATGGTGATCAGGGAGACCAGGGCGGTTGCCTTCAGGAGTTCGATGAACAGGTTGCCCCAGGGCGGCACCATCGACAGCACCGCCTGCGGCACGACGATCCGCCACAGGATCTGGCGCCGGCTCATGTTGAGGGCGGTCGCGGCCTCGTACTGGCCCTTGGGCACGGCGAGGATCGAGCCGCGCACCACCTCCGCCCCGTAGGCGCCGACATTGAGGCCGAGCGCCAGGATGCCGACCGGCATCGGATCGAGCGTCAGCCCGAAATGGGGCAGGACGTAGAACAGCCAGAACAGCTGCACCAGGGCCGAGGTGCCCCGGAACACCTCGACATAGGCGATCGCGATCCAGCGGACGGCCGCGATCGGGCTCAGCTTGCCGAGACCGGCGAGAAAGCCCATTGCCAGGGCCAGCAGGGCGGCCGCGACGGTGATCTGGATGGTGACCCAGGCGCCCTGGAACAGCGCCGGCAGGAACTCCCCGGCGCTGGTCAGCGAGACCAGGAACAGCCCGATCGCATAGGCTGCGGCGATGCCGGCCGGCGCCAGCCAGCCGGTCATCCCTGCGGCATTCCGGCGGGGCCCCGATCCGGGGCATGGCCCAGCGGCCGGCCGTCGGGAGGGGTGGGGGAGGCGGCGGTCATCGGCGGGGCGGGGCGCGGGGCGGGTCGGCAGGGCCTGGTCCCGGCGTGGAGGCCGGGTCGGGCCCGGCCGGTCAGCCCTGGCAGAGCTCTTCGGCGGTCACGTCGCCGGGCAGTTCCTGCTCGGTGAAGCCGAACTCGCGCACCAGCTCCAGATGCTCGGGAGAGCCGATGAAGGTCGCCAGTTCCTCGTTGAACGCCTGAAGCAGCGCCTCGTCCTCCTTGCGGAAGGCGAAGGCGCCATAGCCCTGCGCACCCTCCGGCGTGGTGAACGGCGTTGCGCGCTCGACCGCGTCCCCGCCCTGCTCGGCCATGCGCTGGATCGACAGCGCGGTCAGCGCCGCCGCGTCGACGCGCCCGGCGGCCAGCATGCTGGCCTGGTCCGGCAACTCGGTGATCTGGTCGTCGGGAATGCCGGCATCCTCGGCATAGCCCCGCTCCACCGCGCCGGCCATGACACCCAGCGTCACGTCCGGGTTGGCGGCCACGTCCTCGTAGGAGTGCAGCGCCATCGGGTTCCCGGCCTGCACGAGGAAGGCCTGGCCCAGCCTGTAGGTGGGGTTGGAGAAGGCGACCTGCTCGCACCGCTCCGGCGTGATGAACATGCCGGCGGCGATCAGGTCGAAGCGGCCGGCGTTGAGGCCCGGGATCAGCGAAGCCCATTCGGTGAGCACGCCGTCGACCTCCGGCACGCCGAGGCGGGAGAAGATCTCCTTGGCGATCTCCGGCGACTCGCCGGTCAGTTCGCCGGCCGGCGTGGCAAAGCCGAACGGCGCCTCGTTGGCGAAGGCGGCGCGGACGAAGCCGCTCTCGCGCGCCTCCTCCAGCGTCGACTGGGCGGCGGCGCCGCCGGCCGTGGCCAGGCCGGCGGTCAGCGCGACCAGGGCGGCGGCGCGGCGAAGGATGGTTGCCGATGCGGTCATGATGCCTGCTCCCGTTTATCGCTCGGTCGCCGGGCACGGACCCGGGACGCTCGGTCGTTGGGCACGCCGCGCCGCTGGGGCCGGCGGTCAATCCGAGCTTATCGGCCGGGAGCGACCGGTTCAATCCGGCAAGATTGCTATATTGAACCGGTCCAAGATTGGTCCGGTCCAATATCAATGGGACCTGCCGGCAGGTCGCTCCGAGCCGAAGGCGACGCGCGCCGACCCGACGGCGGTGCCGTTCGTCGGCGTCGGGCCAAGGGGAGTTGCTGCCGTCGATCTGTCCGGCGGCGAGGGATCGTAGCCCCTCGCTCCCGGCGCCCTATGCCTGTGCCCGGGACGCGAGTCGGGCGGCCGTCTGGACGACGACGAACAGCACCAGCGCGGCGACCACGATCGATGGGCCGGAGGGGGTGTCCCAGGCGAGGCTCGCGCCCAGGCCGCCGGCCACGGCGACGGCGCCGGCGGCGGCGGCCAGGACCGCCATCCGCTCCGGCCCCGGCGCGAAGGCGCGCACCGTCGCGGCTGGGATGATCAGCATCGAGGTGATCAGCAGGATCCCGACCAGCCGCATCGACACGGCGATCACCAGCGCCAGCAGCACGGTGAAGACGAGCCGGACCGCCAGGGTGTGGACGCCTTCGGCCTGGGCCAGTTCCTCATCCACCGTCAGCGCCAGCAGGTCGCGCCAGATCCAGGCCAGCACCGCCAGGACCGCGGCCCCGCCGCCCCAGATCCAGGCGAGGTCCGCCCGCCCGACCGACAGGATGTCGCCGAAGAGGTAGCCCATCAGGTCGAGCCGCAAGGTCTCCAGGAAGCTCACGATGACCAGGCCGAGAGCCAGGCTGGAATGGGCCAGCAGGCCGAGCAGGGTGTCGGTCGCAAGCCCGACGCGCCGCTCCATCAGGACGATCGCGACGGCGATCGCGGTGCCGGTCAGCGCGACGCCGAGCACCAGGTCGATCTCCGCCGCGACGCCGAGGGCGATCCCCAGCATCGCGCCATGGGCGAGGGTGGCGCCGAAATAGCTGAGCCGCCGCCACACCACGAAGCAGCCGAGCGGCCCGGCGACCAGGGCCACCCCGAGGCCGCCGAGCAGGGCGCGGACCAGAAAGTCGTCGAGCACGGCCATGGCCGGTCAGGCCTCCCCCGCCGACCGGATATCCGCCGGATCGATCGGCACCGGGTTGCCCGCCGCGTCATGCCGATGGTCGTGGTGGTCGTGGCTGTAGACGGCGAGCTGGCTCGCCTCGCGCGGGCCGAACAGGGCGACGTATTCCGGATGGCGGCCGACATGTTCCGGCTTGCCGGAGCAGCAGACGTGGCGGTTGATGCAGACCACCCGGTCGGTCGCCGCCATCACCACGTGCAGGTCGTGGCTGATCAGCAGCACGCCGCAGCCGCGCCGGTCGCGAATCCGGCGGATCAGGGCGTAGAATTCGGTCTGGCCGACATAGTCCAGGTTCTGCGTCGGCTCGTCGAGCACCAGCAGATCCGGGTCGCGCAGCAGGGCCCGGGCCAGAAGCACGCGCTGGCGCTCCCCGCCGGACAGCGCATGGACCGACCGGTCGATCAGCCCGGCGGCGCCGACTTCGGCAAGCGCGGCCTCGGCGTCGCCGCGGCCGACCCGGCGGGTCAGCCGCAGCAGGCGGAGCACGTCCATCGGCAGGACCGGGTCGATCGACAGCTTCTGCGGCACATAGCCGATCACCAGGCGTGGCCGGCGCCAGGCCACCCCGGCCGTCGGCCGGACCAGGCCCATCACCGCGCGGGCCGTGGTGGTCTTGCCCGCGCCGTTCGGGCCGATCAACGTGACGATCTCCCCGGCGCAGACGGCAAGGTCGATGTGGTCGAGCACCGGCCGACCGCCGAGGCTTACCGAGACATGCTCCAGGGCGACCAGGGGAGGCCGGTCGGCGTCGGCGTCGGCGGCAGTCGTCGGCATGGCGGCGGGTCCGAAAAAACGCGCACGGGGATACGCACGGTCATGGGGGAGCAGCGGCGGCGCCCAGCAGTATAGGACGGTGCTCCGCGGAGCAAGGTGCCCGCTTGACATGGTACGTTATAGTATAACATTCTCGCCGCAGCCATCCCGACGGAGACCTGTCATGCCCATCGAATCGAAGCGATCCCGGCCGTCGACGCACGAAGCCGCCCCCGCCGCCGAGCCTCCGGTCAGGCGGTCGACCGGCGTCCGCGCCCGTCGCCGATGGCTCCTTGCCGCGACCGTCCTCGCCGGTACCGCGACGGCGTCGGGCGGGGCGGCCGCGCAGGAGCTGCCGGCCGTGGTCGCCACGGTCAAGCCGGTGCATTCGCTGGTCGCCGGCGTCATGGGGGAGATCGGGACCCCGACCCTGCTGGTCCGCGGCGGTAAGTCGCCCCACGGCTTCACCCTGCGGCCCTCGGATGCCCGCGCCCTGGAGCAGGCGGACCTGGTGTTCTGGATCGGCCCGCAGCTGGAAACCTTCCTGCCCCGCGCGCTCGAGAGCCTGGTCGGCGAGACGGCGACGGTCCGGCTGCTCGACGCGCCGGGTCTGACGCTCTGGCCGGTGCGCGAAGGCGGCGCCTGGGAAGGGCACGACCACGCCCATGAGGGCGAGGCTCACGACGACCACGGCCATGACGACCACGGCCATGAGGGCGAGGCCCACGACGACCACGATCACGACGACGATCATGCTCATGATCACGACCACGCCCATGATGACGACCATGCCGGGGCGGCGATCGACGGGCATGTCTGGCTCGACCCGGCGAACGCCCGGGCCCTGGTCGCGGCGATCGCCGACGCGCTGGCCGCAGTCGATCCGGCCCATGCGGAGGCCTATGCCGCCAATGCCGCCGCGCTGACCGCCGACCTCGAAGCCCTGGATGCCGAGTTGGCGGCGAGTCTCGGCCCGGTCGCCGATCGGCCGTTCGTGGTGTTCCACGACGCCTATCGTGGACTGGAGGAGTACTACGGCCTGAATGCCGTCGGCTCGATCACGGTATCGCCGGAGATCCGCCCGGGAGCGGCCCGGCTGGCCGAAATCCGGGAGCGGATTGCCGAGCTGGAGGCCGTGTGCGTGTTCGCCGAACCGCAGTTCCCGCCCGATCTGGTCGACACGGTGACCGAGGGGCTGGATGCCCGCGGCGGGGTGCTCGACCCGCTGGGGGCGGAGCTGGAGGAAGGCGCGGGCCTCTATCGGACGCTGATGATCGCCATGGCCGACAGTCTGGTGGACTGCCTGGCCGGGGAAGGCTGACCCTCCGTCGCGGGTTTGACCAAATTGACATACATTTTTATCCCTTTAAGTAGCATTCTCCCGGTTCGCACGCGTTTCTAGCGCATACGGGAGGCTTGGCGGCATGGGAACGAGAATGTTCGCGGACTTCGTCGAGGTGATCGATGGGGACACGGTCAAGGTGAGGCTCTCGGCCGGCGACGGGACCGAGAGCCTCCGCCTGATCGCTCTCGATACCGAGGAAAAGCGCCAGATCAGTGCCGACAAGCCGAAGACGCGTGCCGGCGAACTGGCGACCCAATTCGCCGAGGTGTTCTTCGCCGGTGCCGATGCGGTGGAGGTCGAGTTCGACACCGACGATCCGCTCGAGGAATGCCTCGTGCGGCACCGGGGCAATTATGGCCGGCTGATCTGCTCGTCTGGCGCGACGGCACGAACTACAATCTTGAGACCGTCCGCCGCGGCTACAGCCCCTATTTCGTCAAGTATGGCCGTTCGCGCCTCTATCACCGGGAGTTTGCCGAGGCCGAGGCCGCGGCGATGGCCGCCGGCGCGGTGATCTCGGATCCGGTGACCAATGCCGGCGGGCCGTCGCGCGACTACGCCACCCTGCTGCCGTGGTGGGACATGCGCGCCCACGCGGTCGACGACTATCGCGCGGGGGGACTGGCGGCCGGCGTCATGTCGGTGCGCCTGGACTACCCGGTGCTGGAGCAGGCGGCCAGGGACGGCCGGGACATCGTCGTCTTCGCCGACCTCCAGGGCGGCGTCCACCGCAGTACCGACACGGGCGCGGTGATCTTCGCCGGATCGCGCCAGCACCCCTTCAATCTGTGGGTTCCGAACGCCGACAGCGACGTCGCGGAAGGCATCGTCCGGCTTGTCAACCTGCGCTATGCCGGGCGGGGGAAGGGCTATGTCTACGTCAGGGGCGCGGCCAGCCTGTATCGCGACCGGCCCCAGATCGTGCTGACCGAAGCGACGCAACTGTCCGATTTCCGGTGAGGCAAGACGGACCGCCGTGTGGAACGATCGGTTCCGTCCGAGCGACGCGCCGCATGACGGGCGGCGGGCCAGGCGCTATCGTCTCGGCTGGCCCCCGCTCTGCATTGAGGAACCGCCCATGCCCGCCGCCTACATCATTGCCCAGGTCCGGGTCGACGATCCGGAAGGCTACAGGAACTACACCGACCGCACGCCGGCGCTGATCGAGAAATGGGGTGGGCAGTTCCTGGTCCGCGGCGGCCGCACCGAGGTGATGGAGGGCGAGCCGATTGGCAACCGGACGGTCCTGCTGCGCTTCCCGTCGATGGAACAGGCGCTGGACTTCTATCATTCCGACGACTATGCCGAGCTTCGCGCGATCCGGCAGGCCCATTCCGAGGCGCAGTTCCTGATCGTCGAAGGCGTGCCGGAGACCTGATCCACAGGGATCGCGGGTCGGGACCGGGTCCCGGCCGATCGGTTCCGTCGCCGGATGTCGTCGCGACCGCCTCAGTCCGCGGCCCGTTCGGCGACCAGCTCGACCTCGATCCGCACCTCGAAGCCGACGATCTCCTCGGTCGAGAAGTCGCCGGTGCCGAGGTTCCAGCCGGTGCGGTCGATCGAGAGGCCACCTTCGACCCGCGCCGTGTCGCCGTCGATGCCGAGCTCGAACGGCAGCACGATCTCCCGGCCGATTCCTTTCATCGACAGCTCCCCGACCGCCTCGTACCGTCCGTCTCCCAGCGCGCGAAAGGTCTCGGCGGAGAAGGTGGCCCGCGGGTGGTCGGCCACGTCGAACCACGGCTCCTCCGTCGCCGTCTCGTCCCGGTCGTCCGAACCGGTCTCGATCGAGGCGACATTGACCGTCACGGTCACGGCGCTGGCGTCGAGCGCGTCGGGGGAGAAGCGGATGTCCGCCTGCCAGTCGGTGAACCGCCCCTGGAACGCGCCGCCTTGGAACGCGGTGAAGCCGAGGCGGCTTTCCTCGTGGTCGACGATCCAGCGGTCGGGCTCCTGGGCCGCGGCGGGCACGCCCGCGGCCATGACGGCCGCGAGGACGGTCGCCGCCGATACGGCCGCCCGAAGGCGGGAGGCGGCGGGCTGCAGGGGAAGGCCGCAGGGATGGCGGGAGGCGGCGGCGCGCCGGGTCATGGCTTTCCTCCTTCGCGGCCGGGCGTCGGCACGCGGGTGAATGGCAGCATGCGCTTCAGGACGTCGTCCTTCAGCACGAAATGGTGCTTGAGCGCCGCCGCGACATGCAGCGCGACCAGCGCGAGGATGGTCATGGCGATGCCGAAATGCACCCAGACCAGCACGTCGAACAGCGCCTCGTCCGGGGCAACCAGGTCGGGCAGGGGCAGGACGCCGAAGATCTTGGTCGGGATGCCCAGGGGGGATGCGCTGCTCATCACCCAGCCGACCAGGGGCTGCGCCAGCAGCAGGACATAGAGCCCGGCATGGGTGAACCGGGCGGCCGCCCGCTCCCAGGTCTTCAGGTGCCCGGGCAGGGGCGGTGTCGGGTTCGCCAGTCGCCAGCCGAGCCGCGCCAGCACCAGGACGAACACCACGACGCCCAGTGACTTGTGCAGCTGGTAGAGCCGAAACTTCTCCAGCCCGTCCTCAAGCCCCGTCATCCAAAGGCCGAATCCGGTCAGCCCCAGCACCAGGATTGCCAGGATCCAGTGCAGCGCCATGGCGATCCAGCCCCAGCGATACGGCGTATTCGCGAGCGGCATGCGTCGGTCTCCCTCCGGCCGGCGGGCGTGCCGCCGACAAGGGCGAAATGGCGCGTCGGCGCCCATGTTAAAGTCCCTGCGGCATACCGGTCGCCGGCAGGCCCGCGATACCGGACTGCCCGCCGCAACGGCGGTGGCCGGGTCGGCTGGTGGCCGCCCGGGCGATGCCGCATCGCGGCGGAGAGTCGGTTGCCTGTCCCGAACCACTGTGTTAGATGACGGCGCACCGCGCGCGAGGCTCCGTGCGCGGCGCGGAATTCCGCGCGTTTGCTCCCCTCCCGGCTTCCGGTCTTCCGGCATAGGGCGCGGCATCGGGAACGGCCATTTCGGACAGGCGTCCGGGGCAGCCGACCGGGGGCGGGTGCCGGAAGCGCCGACGGGCCGGCCCGCCGCATTGGCGGGGTGGCAGGGGCCGCCAATCGTCCTCCGGCCGTCCGGCCGGGTCTTCGCCGACCTCCGGCCGTCCGGCCGGGTCTTCGCCGACCTCCGGCCGTCCGGCCGGGTCTTCGCCGAAAGGTCTTTCAGCGGCTAGAGGGTTCACGTGGCTTCACAGGATCAAGGAGCGTCGGGCCTGGCGGGGCGGTACGCCATCGCCCTCTACGACCTGGCCGAGGAGGCGGGCACGCTCGACGGCATCGCCGACGACCTCCGCGCCCTCCGGGGCATGCTCGCCGAATCCGACGATCTGCGCCGGCTGGTGCGCAGCCCGGTGATCGGCTGGGAGGATCAGCACCGGGCGGTCGACGCCGTGCTGGAAAAGGCCGGCGCAGCCGATCTCACCCGCAGGTTCGTCGGCATGGTGGCCCAGAGCCGCCGCCTGTTCGCACTGGGTGACATGTGCGACGCCTTCCTGGCGGAGCGGGCCCGGCGCCGCGGCGAGGTCAGCGCGAAGGTCACCACGGCGACCGAGCTGACCGACGCCCAGCAGAAGGCGCTGCGGGACTCGCTGAAGAAGGCGCTGGGCGCCGACGTGTCGGTCGAGCCGACGGTCGACCCGTCGCTGATCGGCGGCATGATCGTCCAGGTCGGCTCGCGGATGGTCGACACCTCGCTGCGCACCAAGCTCAACAAGCTGCAACTCGCCATGAAAGGGGTAGCCTGATGGAAATCCGGGCCGCCGAGATCTCCTCGATCATCAAGGACCGCATCGCCAATTTCGGCACCGAGGCCGACGTCGCCGAGGTGGGCCAGGTGCTGTCGGTGGGTGACGGCGTCGCGCGCGTCTACGGCCTCGACAACGTCCAGGCCGGCGAACTGGTCGAATTCGCGTCCGGCGTGCAGGGCATGGCCCTGAACCTCGAGACCGACCAGGTCGGCGTGGTGATTTTCGGCGAGGACCGTCAGATCCGCGAAGGCGATACCGTCAAGCGCACCGGCAACATCGTCGAGGTTCCGATCGGCAAGGGCCTGCTCGGCCGGGTCGTCGATCCGCTGGGCAACCCGCTCGACGGCAAGGGCCCGATCCAGGCCGAGGCGAAGTCGACCGTCGAGGTCAAGGCACCGGGCATCCTGCCGCGCAAGTCGGTGCACGAGCCGATGCAGACCGGCATCAAGGCGATCGACGCGCTGACCCCGGTCGGCCGCGGCCAGCGCGAGCTGATCATCGGCGACCGCCAGACCGGCAAGACCGCCGTCGCAATCGACACCATCCTGAACCAGAAGAACGTCAACGACACCGACGACGAGTCGAAGAAGCTCTATTGCATCTACGTCGCGGTCGGACAGAAGCGGTCCACGGTTGCCCAGATCGTCAAGATCTTGGAAGAGCGGGGCGCGCTGGAATACACGATCGTGGTGGCGGCGACCGCGTCGGATTCGGCGCCTCTGCAGTTCCTGGCCCCCTATGCCGGCTGCGCGATGGGCGAGTATTTCCGCGACAACGGCATGCACGGGCTGATCGTCTACGACGACCTGTCCAAGCAGGCCGTCGCCTACCGCCAGATGTCGCTGCTGCTGCGTCGGCCGCCGGGGCGCGAGGCCTATCCGGGCGACGTCTTCTACCTGCACAGCCGCCTGCTGGAACGCGCGGCGAAGCTGAACGACGATTTCGGCGCCGGGTCGCTGACCGCGCTGCCGATCATCGAGACCCAGGCGGGCGACGTCTCGGCGTTCATTCCGACCAACGTGATCTCGATCACCGACGGCCAGATCTTTCTGGAGACGGGTCTCTTCTACAAGGGCATCCGTCCGGCCATCAACGTCGGCCTGTCGGTCAGCCGCGTCGGCTCCGCGGCCCAGATCAAGGCGATGAAGCAGGTGGCCGGCACCATCAAGCTGGAGCTGGCGCAGTACCGCGAGATGGAGGCGTTCGCCCAGTTCGCCTCCGATCTCGACGCCGCGACCCAGCGGCTGCTCGCCCGCGGCGCCCGGCTGACCGAGCTCCTGAAGCAGCCGCAGTACCAGCCGCTTCCGGTCGAGGAGCAGGTGGTGTCGATCTTCTGTGGCGTGCGCGGCTATCTCGACAAGCTCAAGGTCGAGGACGTGAACCGCTTCGAGGCGTCCATGCTCGACGAGATCCGGAGCAAGAAACCGGAGGTTCTCGAGGGTATCCGGGAGCAGAAGCAGCTCACGCCCGAGCTTGAGGAGAAGTTGAAGGCCTTCCTCGACGAGTACATGAAGGTCTTCGTCTGATCCGACGACGGTTTCGGGACGGGTCCGCCGCGGCCCGTCCCTCCCGCTCTCCGGCCCGGCCGATCCTCGGCCGCCGCCACCGGCCCCCGCTGACCACGACGGCCCCGCATGGCAAGCCTCAAGGACCTCAGGAACCGGATCGCCAGCGTCAAGTCGACGCAGAAGATCACCTCGGCGATGAAGATGGTCGCGGCCTCCAAGTTGCGCCGGGCGCAGGAGCAGGCCGAGGCCGGCCGCCCCTATGCCGAGCGGATGGAGCGCATGCTGGCCAGCCTCGCCGCCGGCATGAACACCGCGGCCGGCCAGGGACCGAAGCTGATGACCGGCACCGGCAAGGACGATGTCCATCTGGTCATCGTCATGACCTCGGATCGCGGCCTGTGCGGCGGCTTCAACGGTTCGATCGTCCGTGACGCCCGACGGCAGATCCGTCAGTTGCTGGACGCCGGCAAGGAGGTCAAGATCCTGGTCGTCGGCCGCAAGGGCTACGACATGCTCAAGCGGGAGCACGCCAACCGGATCGTCGACCGAGTGTTCGACATCGGCCGGCCGCGGCTGGGCTTCGACGACGCGGACAAGCTGGCCGACACGGTGCTGAAGATGTTCGACGCCGGCGAGTTCGACGTCTGCACCATGATCTACAACCGGTTCAAGTCCGCGATCAGCCAGATCGTCACAACCCAGCAGCTGATCCCGCTGGCGCTGCCGGAGCTGGAGAAGGGCGCGCCCGCGCAGCCCGCGACGGCCGGCGGCAACGCCGTCTACGAGTTTGAGCCGGACGAGGAAAGCATCATCGCGGAGCTGCTGCCCCGCAACCTCGCGGTGCAGATCTATCGCGCCCTCCTGGAGAACCAGGCGTCCGAGCAGGGGGCCCGGATGACCGCGATGGACAACGCGACGCGCAACGCCGGCGAGATGATCGGTGACTTGACGCTGCTCTACAACCGCACCCGCCAGGCGGCGATCACCAAGGAGCTGATCGAGATCATCTCCGGCGCCGAGGCGCTCTGACGCTTCGAGCCCCGGGTCCCGACCGCCGCATCCGAACGACAGGCAGAAAGCCATGGCCGACAAAGTCGCCTTCGAACTCGTCTCGCCGGAGAAGCTGCTGCTCAGCCAGGACGTGGACCTGGTCGTGGTGCCCGGCGCCGACGGCAATTTCGGCGTCCTGCCGCGCCACGCGCCGATGATCTCGACCATTCGCCCCGGCGTGATCCAGGTCTTCGAGACCCGCGCCAGCGAGGCCCGGCAGATCTTTGTCGCCGGGGGCTTCGCCGAGGTGACGCCGGATCGACTGACGGTCCTGGCCGAGGAGGCGCTGCCCGTGTCCGACCTCGACCGTGCCGCGATCGACCAGCAGATCCAGGACCTGTCCGAAGACCTGGCCGACGCCAAGGACGCGGCGGAGCGCGCCACGGTCGAGGGCAGGCTGGCGGTCGCCAAGGCCAAGCGCGACGCCCTGGCGGCCTGAGCGTCAGGGCAGCGCTCCCCCTTCCCCCTTCCCCCTCAGTCTCGCGCTGGCGCGCGAGACCGTTCCGCGCAGGTGGGGAGGAGGCGCCGGGCATTGAAGTGGGTGCCTCCTCCCCACCGCAGATGGGGAGGCGCCCGCCGCAGGCGGGTGGAGGGGCAACGACGCTGTCCCGGGGCCTCGGCCGTGCCCCTCAGTCTCGCGCGGCACCGATGGCCCCGCCTCACCGTCACGCGGCGGCGCGCGGTTTCGCCTGGGCTTCACCGCTGACCGGATCCAGTCCCATCGCCAGCCGCCCGCAGAACAGCTGCTGGCGCTTCTCCGGCAGGGGGTGGAAGCCGGCGCCCCAGCTGTCCCGCAGCAGGCGCTCCAGCCCGGTGCGGCGCAGATAGCCGGCGCCGCCGGACGCCTCCACCGCCTTCTCGCAGGTGCGGCGCACTGACCCGGCAGCGATCGCCTTCCGGGTCAGGACCGACGCCGCCAGCGCCGCAGTGGGAGTGAAGTCGAGGCCGTTCGCCAGATCGGTCAGCGCCTGCCAGGCCAACTCGGCGGTGGTGTGCGCCGTCTCCATCTCGGCCAGAAGGAACGGTGCCACCGGGTCGTCGGGGTGTCGGGAGACGCGGTCGCGGGCGATCGCCAGGGCCTGGTCGGCGGCGCCCAGATAGGCGGACAGGATCAGCGGCATCGCGACCGTCAGGATGACCGCGAAAGCCGGGTGGAAGGCACCCCGCGGCCGGCGCAGGCTGACCGCGGCCTCCGGCACGAAGACGCCCTCCAGACTCACCGTGTGGGAACCGGTGGCGCGCATGCCCAGCGCCTGCCAGTCGTCACCGACGGTGACGCCGGCGGCGGACAGGGGCATCGCCATGTGCAGCACCTCTCCGCCGCCGTCCTCCCCCCGGCCGGCCGGCGTCGCGACCGCCGAGGTGACCAGCATGTTTCCCATCGGGGCGCCGCTGGCGAAGGGCTTGACCGCGGTCACCCGCCAGCCGCCCTCGACCGGTTCGGCGCGGCCGTTCGAGTCGAGCCAGTCGTTGGCGCCGGTGCTGACCAGGATGCGCTCGCCGCCCGCCACCGCCTCCAGCAGGGTTCGGCCCGGCCGGCCGGCAAGGTGGTTGGCCAGGGCGGCGGCGACCAGGTGCTGGTGCATCGACAGCGCCAGCGCCGTGGACGGACAGCGCCGGCCGAGCCCGCGAATGAATCGGCACATCGCGCCATGGCTCGTCCCGCCGCCGCCCAGCTCCGCCGGGACGAGGGCGGAGAAGACCCGGTGATCGCGCAGCAGGCGGTAGCCGTCGGCGGCGAAGGCGTCTTCGGCGTCGCGCTCCGCGGCGCCGGTCTCGATCTGCCGCCCGATCCTGGCCAGGACGGCATCGAGGTCGATGGCGTGTGTCATGGCGGGTCCTCCCTCGTCTCGGATGACGGCCGCCAGGGTCCGTCGGACGCCCCGGCCGCTCAACTTCGATAAGTGAAGTTGCAGGCAGTGCCTGGCGCCCCCACGATGTCCGGTATGGCGCACAGGCCCGCCTATCGCCAGTACTGTCCGATCGCGCTGACGGCGGAGATCATCTCCGAGCGGTGGACACCACTGGTCCTGCGCGCGCTGTTCTGCGGCGCGACCCGGTTCAACGACATTCAGCGCAGCGTGCCGCGGATGTCGCCGTCGCTTCTGTCGCGCCGGCTGAAGGAACTCGAGGCCGCCGGCGTTCTGGCGCATGAGCGGGACGGCGGTGCCGCGGCGTACCGGCTGACCCCCGCCGGCCGCGCGCTGTTCCCGGTGCTGGAGCAGATGGGCGCCTGGGCCCAGCAGCACCTGCGCCGCGAGATCGGGCGCGAGGAGAACCAGGACCCGGACGTGCTGATGTGGGACCTCCGCCATCGCCTGCTGGCGGATCGGCCGGACGGCCGCCTGCGGCGGATCGTGCGATTCCAGCTGGGCGGCGTGCCGGTGGCCAAGCGGTTCTACTGGCTGGTGCTGGATCCGGACGACGTGGAAATCTGCATCCGCGACCCGGGCTTCGAGGTCGATGTCTATGTCGAGGCGCATATCCGCGACCTGGTCGCGGTCTGGCTGGGCCACGAAAGCCTAGCTGCGGCCGTCGAGGCGGGCCGGGTCCGGCTCGACGGCCCGCCCAGGCAGGTCGCCGCGTTGCGCCGTTGGTTCCCGGTCAGCATCCTCGCCCCCTTCGCCAGGCCCGCAGCCCGATCCGGATCCCCCTAGGCCCCGGCGTCGGATGTCGTCGCGAGAGGACGGCGGCCGGTTCGATCGACGCCACCTCCGCCGTCTTTCCGGCCAATGGTGCTTGCCGGTCTCCGGACCTGGCAGGGCGCCGGCCGAGGCATGGCCGTTGCGGCGTTTCCGCCCCGCCCACTCAAGACTCCCACCTCAGGAACCTTCCTTATGGTCGTCGGCGGCCTCCTGGCCCACTATGCGACTCCGGATGCTCGCTCTTCACCGGTCCGGAAAGGCGCCACCCGTGCAATCGCAGCACCGTCTCGTTCTGCTCGATCCCCTGGCCGCCGCGACGGCGGAAAGCGTCCTGCGCGAGTGGCGGGATTGGTTCGGCCGGCAGATGGACGACGAGGACCTGGAGGCCCTGGAGCGGGCGATCGGCGGGTTCACGGAGGCGATGCCGCAGCCGGATTGACACCGTCCGGCCCGCCGGACGCGACCGCCTCCGCCGGTCAGCCTTCGGCAGGTCGCTCGCCGATCCCGACAACAACGGTTCGCCGGCCGCTCTCGTCGACCACGGTCAGTTCGACAGAACCGCCGATCCGGCCCATGCCGATCTGCACCTGCAGATCCCGCGCGTCGTCGACCGGCCGGCCGTCAACCGCGACGATCACGTCGCCTCCCTCGATTCCGGCGCGGGCGGCGGGAGAGTTCTCCAGGACTTCGTTGACCACCACGCCGCGCACGGGGCTGATGCCCAGTTCGGCGGCCCGCTCCGCCGACAGATCGGCGACCGCGACGCCGATCCGCCCGCGTTCGACGGTGCCGGTGGCGACGATCTGCTCCAGCACGTTGCGCGCGAGGTTGGCCGGCACGGCGAAGCCGACGCCGACGCTGGCCCCCGTGCGCGACAGGATCGCCGTGTTGACCCCGACCATGCGGCCGCGGCTGTCGATCAGCGGGCCGCCGGAATTGCCGGGGTTGATCGAGGCGTCGGTCTGGATGAACTGCTGGTACCCGCGCAGGCCCGGCCGGCCGACCCCGCTGATGATGCCGCTGGTCGCCGAATGGCTGAGGCCGAAGGGATTGCCCAGCGCGATCACGTAGTCTCCCACCCGCACCCTGTCGCTGTCGGCGAAGGGCAGGGCGCTCAGCCCGTCCACGGGGATGCGCAGGACCGCGAGGTCGGTCGCCCTGTCGAACCCCAGAAGTTGCGCCTGGATCCGGCGCCGGTCCTTCAGTCCGACCTGGATTTCCAGGGCGTCCTCGACGACATGGGCATTGGTCAGCACCAGGCCGCGCCCGGCATCGACGATGACGCCGGAGCCGGTGCCGATCACCTCGCGCGGGCCGGGCTCGTCCGGTACCGGAGGCAGCCCGAAGAAGCGGCGGAACTCCCGGTTGTCGAGCAGCGGGTCCGGTTCGTCCTCGACCTCCTGGCGCGTGGCGATGTTGACGACCGCGTCCAGGGCCGGTTCCACGACGGGGGCCAGCGTGATGACGCCGCGGCGGTCGGTCTCGAACGGCGCGGCGCCGCCGACGCCCTCGCTCCCCGGACCGCCAGCCGCCTGGCAGCCGCCAAGCACCAGAACCGCGGCAAGGCCGGCGGCGGCGATCGGTCCTCGGGCGCGCGCCCGGCGGGGCGAGGTCGGAACGTCGTCGGCGAATCGGGGCATGAACAGGGGCTCCGGACGCGGCCGGCTGTCCGGCCGGGTGCCGGCGACCGCTTGCCTAAGGATTTCGGGCCGAACCCGGTGCCGGTCAAGCGCGGGGCCGACGGGCCGGCGTTCGGGGGCGATCTCGTCCGACCCCGACGGCTGGCTGCGCATGCAACGGGGCATGATCGCACCGCTCGCCTTCTATCGGCCGGGCGGACCGTCGCCCCGCCGCGGAGCCACGCCCTCCAAAGGAAAGGGCCGCCCCATCGACGGAGCGGCCCCTGTCCCGAAGCGCCGCGCCCGGGGGCGCGCGGTCAGTGCTGGTCGGCCCAGACCTTGCGCTTGACCGCATACATCATGCCGGCGAACACCAGCAGGAACAGGACCACCTTGACGCCGGTCTGCTTGCGCGTCTCAAGATGCGGCTCGGCGGCCCACATCAAGAACGCGGTGACGTCGCGGGCCATCTGGTCCAGCGTGTTGGGCGTGCCGTCGGCGTACTGGACGATGCCTTCCTGCAGGATCGGCGGCATCGCGATCTGGTGGCCCGGGAAGTACTCGTTCCAGTACATGCCCGGCATCAGCTCCACGTCAGGCGGCGGGTCGTCATAGCCGATCAGCATGCCGTTGATGTAGTCCGCGCCGTTCGCCCGGGCCTGCGCCAGCACCGAGAAGTCCGGCGGGTAGGCGCCGCCGTTGGCCATGCGCGCCGCCTGTTCGTTCGGGAACGGGTTGACGAAGTAGTCCGACGGCTCCGCCGGCCGGCGGAACATCTCGCCGGTGTCGTCGGGCCCGTCGATCACTTGGTACTGCGCCGCGATCGCCTTCACCTCGTCCTCGGAGAAGCCGATCATTTCCAGATGCCGATAGGCGACCAGGTCCATCGAATGGCAGGAGGAGCATACCTCCTTGTAGACCTGGAAGCCGCGCTGCAGCTGGGCACGGTCGTAGGTGCCGAACACCCCCTCGAAGCTCCAGGAGATGTCGGGCGGCGTCGGGGCCTCGCCGGCGGCGAGGGCCGGGGTGGCCGCGCCGAGGCCGACAGCGACGGCCAGGGCGGCGATGGTGGACTTCAACGCAACCATGGGTCAGGCCTTCTCCATCGGCTTTGCAGTCGCGGCCGCTGGCGTCGGTCCGCCGCCTCTGACCACCGGTTCGCTGATGCTCTTCGGCAGGGGCAGGGGCTTTTCGATCTTGCCGAGGATCGGCAGCAGGATCAGGAAGTGGAAGAAGTAGTAGAGCGTCGCGACCCGTGCAATCCAGACATAGACGCCCTCCGCCGGCTTGGCGCCGACCCAGGTCAGCACGATCAGGCTGAGCACCAGGATCCAGAAGAACGGCTTGTAGATCGGGCGGTAGTTGGTGCTGCGGACCTTGGACGTGTCGAGCCAGGGCAGGATGAACAGCACCGCGATGGCACCGAACATCAGCAGCACGCCGCCCAGCTTGTCCGGCACCGCGCGCAGGATCGCGTAGAACGGCAGGAAGTACCACTCCGGCACGATGTGCGCCGGCGTCACCAGCGGATCGGCCGGGATGTAGTTGTCGGCGTGACCCAGGAAGTTGGGCGCGAAGAACACCAGAGCGGCGTAGGCGACCAGGAAGACCAGCATCGCGTAGCCGTCCTTGACCGTCATGTACGGGTGGAACGGCACGCTGTCCTTCGGGCTCTTGGTGTCGATGCCGTCGGGGTTGTTCGAGCCGACCACGTGCAGGGCCGCGACATGCAGCACGACGACGCCCAGGATCGCGAACGGCAGCAGATAATGCAGCGTGTAGAACCGGTTGAGCGTCGGGTTGTCGACCGAAAAGCCGCCCCACAGCCAGGTCACGATCGGGTCGCCGACCAGCGGGAACGCAGAGAACAGGTTGGTGATCACCGTCGCGCCCCAGAAGCTCATCTGGCCCCAGGGCAGCACGTAGCCCATGAACGCCGTCGCCATCATCAGCAGCAGGATGACGACGCCGATGATCCACAGCAGCTCCCGCGGTTGCTTGTACGACCCGTAGTACAGCCCACGGAAGATGTGGATGTAGACCACAACGAAGAACATGTGAGCGCCATTCATGTGAATGTAGCGCATAAGCCAGCCGTTGTTCACGTCGCGCATGATCCGCTCGACGCTCTGGAACGCGTGGTCGACATGGGCGGTGTAGTTCATCGACAGGAACACGCCGCTGACGATCATCACGATCAGCATGAAGCCGGCCATGCCGCCGAACGACCACATGTAGTTGCAGTTCCGCGGCATCGGATAGCCGCGGTACTCGTGATGCAGCATGGTGAAAATGGGCAGCCGGCTGTCGATCCAGCGGACCACCCCGTTCTCGAATTTGGGCGCCTGGGCCTCGGACATCGTCGTCTCCCGAATACGGTCCGCTGAAAACCGCGTCAGCCGATCTGGATGCGCTGCTCGGCCGTGAAGGCGTAGGGCGGCACTTCCAGGTTCAGGGGCGCGGGACCGCGGCGGATGCGCCCCGACTCATCGTAGTGCGACCCGTGGCACGGGCAGAACCAGCCGCCGTAGTCGCCCTTCGGGTCCGACGGCTTCTGGCCGAGCGGAACGCAGCCCAGATGCGTGCAGATTCCGACCATAACCAGCCACGGCGCCTCGATCACCCGTTCCTCGTCGGTCTGGGGATCGCGCAACTCCGCCACGTCCACCGACCGCGCCTGGGTGATCTCGTCCTCGGTGCGGTGGCGGATGAAGACCGGCTTGCCGCGCCAGGTGACCGTGATCGCCTGGCCGACCTCGATCGGCGAGAGGTTCACCTCGATCGACGCCAGCGCCCGCACGTCGGCGGCCGGATTCATGCTGTCGATGAACGGCCAGATCGCCGCGCCCGCGCCGACCGCCGCCATCGCGCCGGTGGCCAGGTAGAGGAAGTCGCGGCGGGTGGTGCCCTCGCCGTGACCGCTGGTGCCCGAATGGGTGGTGTCCGCCATGGTTCGCTCGTTCACTCGCCTGCGCTTCTGGCCTAGAAGATAGCGGGTCGTCGCGGGAATCGCCGCCCATGCGGCGACGGGCCGCGGTGTCCGCGGGTTCGGGGAATGCCCACCGAACCACGGATCAAGCGGTGCGTATACATCGCCCGCGCCCGCTATGCAAACTGCCTGTCCTCGGAGGCCCGGGCAAAGCGCCGCACCCGGCCAACCGGTTGCGGCGGCGAACGGAGGCCGAGGGTGGGAGGCATGATGCGTCTGGTGCTCTACGAACCCGACATCCCCCAGAACGCCGGCGCGCTGATGCGGCTGGCCGCCTGCCTGGGGCTCGGCCTCGACGTGATCGAGCCATGCGGCTTCGTGCTGGACGACCGGCGGCTGCGCCGCGCCGGCATGGACTATCTCGACCGGCTGGACTGGCGCCGCTGGCCCGGCTGGCGCTCCTATTTGGACTCGGTCCAGCAGGGACGGCTGGTCGTGCTGACGACCGCGGGCGACGCGGTGCTGCCGGAGACGCTCTTCGCGGCCGACGATCGGCTGCTGCTGGGCCGGGAGAGCGCCGGCGTGCCCGACGCGGTGCATGCGGCGGCCGATCTGAGGGTACGGATTCCGCTCTCGCCGGGGATGCGCTCGCTCAACGTCGCCACGGCGGCGGCGCTGGCTTTGGGAAAGGCGCTCGGCGACACCGGCCGCTGGCCTGGCGGTTGAGGCGCCGGGCCGATGCTCAGCGGGCGCCGCCCCAGTGGATGGCCGGGCCGTTCTCGCTGCGGGTGGGGGCCGGCGGATCGGGTTTCCAGATCCGCGCGAGCGGTGAGCTGACCGGATCCGACGGCGCGGTCAGCCAGAACGCCGCCACCAGCCCGACCAGGGCGACGGAGCCGGCGATCCAGGTCAGGACGCGCATAAGGCTCATCGGTTCCGCACGCTCGCCATGCCGTTTCGGGGCGGTGTCACCGGGCCGGGGCGATCGCCTCCGGCAGTCGAGACAACCATCGCATATCCACTCGGAATGCGCGAGTCTCGCTCGGGCCGCGTTAATTCCGCGTAAACTCGGGAAATGCCGTCGATCAGCCCTTTGCGGTGCTGTCCCCTTCCCCCCTGTCCCCGTGTGCGGCGCCGTTCGGCGGGGCTTGCCAGACGGTCGGCGATCGGGTTCGCTGGCGGGGTCACCAGTCTCCAGCCCATTCGGACCGGCCCATGGACGATACCGCTTCCCCCGACGCTTCCCCCGCGCGCCCCGCCACCCTGTCCACGCCGGAGCAGCGCGCGCGCGCCCGCGACTGGTTCGAGGAGCTGCGCGACCGCATCTGCGCCGAATTCGAGCGGCTGGAGGACGAACTGACCGGACCGCTGTCGGACCGCCCGGCAGCCCGGTTCGAGCGGCGCGCCTGGGATCGGCCCGAAGGCGGCGGCGGCGTCATGGCGATCATGCGCGGCCGGGTGTTCGAGAAGGTCGGAGTCAATGTCTCGACCGTCCATGGCGAGTTCAGTCCGGAGTTCCGCAGCCATATCCCCGGCGCCGACGAGGACCCCCGGTTCTGGGCCAGCGGGATCAGTCTGGTCGCCCATATGCAAAGCCCGCTGGTTCCGGCGATCCACATGAACACGCGGCACATCGCGACCACGCGCAGCTGGTTCGGCGGCGGCACAGACCTCAATCCGATGATCCCGGACGAGGCGGACACCGCGGCCTTCCACGCCGCGCTGAAGGCGGTGTGCGACCGGCACGATGCCGACTACTATCCGCGGTTCAAGGCGTGGTGCGACGAGTATTTCTTCATCAAGCACCGCGGCGAAGCGCGGGGAGTCGGCGGCATCTTCTACGACTATCTCGACACCGGCGACTGGGAGGCGGACTTCGCCTTCACCCGGGATGTCGGGCTGGCGTTCCTGGAGGTGTTCCCGCGGCTGGTCCGGCGCCATATGAACGAGAGTTGGACCGACGAGCAGCGCGCCCATCAACTGATGCGTCGCGGGCGCTATGCGGAGTTCAATCTCGTCTACGACCGAGGCACCAAGTTCGGCCTGATGACCGGCGGCAATACCGAGGCGATCCTCATGTCGCTGCCGCCGATCGCCACCTGGCCCTGATGGCCGTCCGGCGGCCGCCCGACCCGACCGAGGAGCCGACAGCATGAAGCAGGCCGTTCCGACCCACCGCGCCCCGCCGGCCGGGCCGGTCTGGTCCCGGCGCCGTCTGGGACGGCTGGCGGCGGCCATTGCGGCCGTCGGGCTGGTGGCGGCGATCTCGACCGCCCCGGCGGCGGCGCAGGACGATGCGGAAACGGTCGAGACCGTACCGCTGGAGCGCTTCTTCGGCTCGTGGGCCGGCGAAGGGGTTTCGGAGGGCGAGGACGAGATGTTCCTGTCGCTGTCGGCCCAGGACCTGGACGTGACGATCGGCGACGCCGGCGACGGCTTCCGGGTCGAGTGGACGACGGTGTTTCGCACCGGCAGCCCGGACGATCCCCAGATTCGTCGCCGCTCGGCCACCCTGACCTTCGAGCCGACGGACCGCGAGGGTGTCTGGGAGGCCGAGAGTTCGGAGAATCCGCTGGAGGGCGGGACGCTCAGTTGGGCCCGGCTGGAGGGGGCGACCTTGTCCGTCTATCAGCTGGTGCTCAACGACGCAGGCGGGTACGACCTGACCAGCTATGCCAGGACGCTCGACGGCGAGGCGATGGCGCTGGTGTTCACGCGGCTGCGGGACGGCGCACCGATCCGGCACGTCCGCGGCCGATTGACCCGGACCGGGGAGTGACGTCGATGGCGCTCGGATTGAGAAGCGCGCGGCAGTGGGGGGCGATGCCTTTCCTCGCCTTCCTCCTGGCGTTGGCGGCTGCCCCCGCCGCCTGGGCCCTGAAGGCGGAGCTGGGTCCCTTCATCGGCACCTATGTCGGCACCGCCCAGGTCTTTGGCGAGGACGGCGAGGTGGAGGGCGAGCGGGACATGACGATCCAGATCGAGGAGGGTCCGAAGGACGGCTTCGTGATCACCTGGGTCAATGTCAGCCTCGTCGACGGGCGCAGGGACGTGCCGGGGGTCGAGCGGCGCGTCGCCACCGCCACCTTCGTGCCGGCGGATCGCGACGGAGTCTATATTGAGGAGATGCGCGGCAGCCTGTTCGAGCGGCGCCACCTCGCGGATCCGCTCGAGGGCGAGCCGATGCGCTGGGCACGGGTCGACGGCGACCGGCTCGGGGTCTTCTCGTTCGGCATCCTGGAGGACGGCCGCTACGGCCTGCAGTCCTACGAGAGGATCTTGACGGAGGTCGGTCTGGACATCGAGTTCCGCGCGGTTCTCGATGGACAGGTGGTTCGTACGATCACCGGCCACACGGTCCGGGTGGAGTAGGCGGCCGGTCTTCGCGGGCGCCCCGGAAGGAGGCGTTGCCGGTCGTTCGACTCCGGCCGGACGGTTGGTCGCGCGGCATCGCGTCCCATATCAGCAGCGGCGGGTGCGACATCCCGCCGCCCTCGGCGAATTGCATCTGCGCCGGCGATCCCAAGCCGGCCGCCACCTTCCTATTGCCGTCAGATCGGCGCCTTCGCGAGCCGGACGATCCTCCCATAGCTCGGATTCCTGCTGCATGGCCCGAAGCGCCCCCGCCGCGACAGCCCATTCGCTTGCCACCGACGGGGAGCGCTGAGGCGATGCTCCTCGACCTGGCGATGGTGGTGGCGGGTCTGATCCTGCTGATGGCGGGGGCGGACTACCTCGTCCGCGGCGCGGTGGCGCTGGCAGGCCGGCTCGGCATTTCGAAATTGGTGATCGGCCTGACGGTGGTCGCGCTGGGCACATCGCTGCCCGAATTGGTGGTCAGCCTGCGCGCGGCGTTGGGCGGGTCCACCGGCCTCGCGGTCGGCAACGTCGTCGGCTCCAAGATCGCGAACATCGTGCTGATCCTCGGCGTCGCGGCGCTGATATCCCCGATCAACTGCACCCAGCGGACGCTGATGCGCGACGGGCTGATCGTCCTGGTGGTGACTGTCGTCTTCGTGATCGTCGGCATGACGGGCGGTTATGACGCCACCTTCGGGCTGGCGGCAGTGCTGGCGCTGGTGCTCTATCTCGGCTGGTCCTACGTCCAGGACAAGCGGGCCGGCGGCGGTGTCCATGCCCAGGAGGCGGAGGAGGTGGAGCCGATCCACGGCCCGGTCTGGAAGGCCTCGGGGATCGTGATCGGCGGGCTGGTCGCCGTCCTGATCGGTGCCGAGCTGCTGGTCGCCGGGGCGGTCGACATCGCCCGGGTGCTCGGCGTCTCGGACGAGGTGATCGGCCTGACCCTGGTCGCCTTCGGAACCTCGGTGCCGGAACTCGCCACCACCGCGGCCGCCGCCTGGCGCCGTCACGCCGACGTGGCGCTGGGCAATGTGCTGGGGTCGAACCTGTTCAACCTCTTCGGCATCCTGGGCGTGACGGCCATCGTCGTGCCGCTGCCGGCGCCGGAGAAGATCCAGGCGTTCGATTCCTGGGTGATGCTGGCCGTCACGGTCCTGCTGCTGCCCTTCATGCGCACCGGCTGGAAGATCGGCCGGGTCGAGGGGGCGGTGTTCGTCACGCTCTATGCCGCGTTCGTCGCCGCCCAGTTCTTCGGTGTCGGGGAGTCGATGGCGGCGCGCGTGGCGGCGTGGTGACGCCGCGGCTGCGGCTTGATTGGCGCCGGGCACCGCCTATCTCCGCCCCATGACCGACACCGCCGCCTCCGCCGCCGTTCCTGCCGCCGCGCGATTCGACCCGCCGCCGCCCGCCGCCCTGGTCACCGGTGCCGGCAAGCGGATCGGGCGCAGCATCGCCCTCGACCTTGCCCGCCATGGCTGGGCGGTCGCCGTCCACTACAACACCTCGGCCGGTGCGGCGCAGGCGGTGGTGGAGGAGATTCGCGCCGCCGGCGGGCGCGCTGCCGCCGTCGGTGGCGACCTGACGCGCGAGAACGAGGTCGAGGCGATCGTCCCGGCCGCGGGCGAGGCGCTGGCCGGGCCGCTCGGCCTCCTGGTCAACAACGCCTCGGTGTTCGAGAACGACACGGTCCACGACGCCACGCGCGAGAGCTGGGACCGGCATGTCGAGGCGAATCTGCGGGCGCCGCTCGTGCTGATCCAGGCCTTCGCCCGCCAGCTGCCGGAGGCGGCGTCGGGTTCCGTCGTCAACATCCTGGACCAGCGGGTATGGAACCCCACGCCCTATTTCATGAGCTACACCGTCGCCAAGATGGGGCTCTGGTCGCTGACCCGGACGCTTGCCATGGCGCTGGCGCCGCGGATCCGGGTCAATGCGGTGGGGCCGGGGCCGACGCTCAAGAACGACCGGCAGTCCGACGCCCACTTCGAGCGCCAGTGGCGGGCCGTGCCCCTGGCGCGGCCGACCGACCCGAGCGAGATCGCCGAGGCGGTGCGCTATCTTGCCGACGCGTCCGCGGTGACGGGACAGATGCTGGCCCTGGATGGGGGGGAGCACCTGGGCTGGGCACAACCTTCACGGGGAATGGTGCCGACCGAGTAGCAGGCGATCCGCTGCCGGAGAGTCGGGAATCTCCGTCCGTGTAGGCCCTTATCCCGAATGGTTCAGACGGGGGCCCGGACCGCCGGGATTGCCGGGATTGTTCACAAGGCCTGGTGCGCGCACGGCAGTGTGCTGTCAAGGCGAATTCACTCCGCACATTGCCGGGTTCAAATAGTTGACATCGAAATTCTCTAATGAAATCAAAATCTTGTATAGATGCCTATTTTTTATGCAACTCTGTGAAATGCCAAGGGTTCTGCCTTTCCCGGCCCTCCGGCGCGACGTTTTCTACAGACTTTTCCACAGGAATGGTGGAAATCCCGAAAGCGGTATGGGGTCCCGGTCGTCGGCGTCCGCCCGGCCGTGGCAACCGGCCGCTCGCGCCGGTCGCCCCGTCCCGCGGAGCATTCTGCCCGGGAACGCGTTGAACCGAAACGGGAGACGCGCAAGATGGCGGTCATGAGCGACGACGATTCTATCCGGCCCGACGGTTCCGGCACGGCGCCCGGGGCGGAGGCCCCGGCTCGGCCCCGGCGGCTCCGCGAGCGTCCCGGCGCCGCGGCACGATCCGGCCGCGACGCGGTACCCGCGGAGCCGGGCGATCCGTCGGCGCCGGCGCCGGGCGCCGGCTCGGCGCTGCCCCGGCCCCGGGGCGCTCGCCGGGCGGGCGACATCGAACGCGGCGTCGCGGTGATTCAGGGCCACCTCCGCACGCTGCCCAACGCGCCGGGCGTCTACCGCATGCTCGACGGCGGGGGCGAGGCGCTCTACGTCGGCAAGGCGCGCAGCCTGAAGAAGCGGGTGACCAGCTATACCCAGGTCGGCAAGCACCCGGCCCGCCTGATGCGGATGATCGCCGAGACCGAGGCGATGGAGTTCGTGGTGACGAACTCCGAGGTCGAGGCGCTGCTGCTGGAAGCCAACCTGATCAAGCGCCTTCGCCCGCGCTACAACGTGCTGCTGCGCGACGACAAGACGTTCCCGCAGATCCTGATCACCGGCGATCATTCCTACCCCCAGATCACCAAGCATCGCGGCGCCGAGACGCGGCCCGGGCGATACTTCGGGCCGTTCGCCTCGGCCGGGGCGGTCAACCGGACGATCACCGCCCTGCAGCGAGCCTTTCTGCTGCGCAACTGCTCCGACACGGTCTTCGGGTCCCGCACCCGCCCCTGCCTGCAATACCAGATCAAGCGCTGCACGGCGCCCTGCGTCGGCTATGTCAGCGAGGCGGAATACCGCGCGCAGGTCGACCAGGCGAGCGACTTCCTCTCCGGCAAGTCGCAGAAAGTGCAGGGCGCATTCGCCCGGCACATGGAGCAGGCGGCGGAGGCGCTGGAGTTCGAGACGGCGGCGCGCTGGCGCGACCGGATTCGGGCCCTGTCGGCGATCCAGGCGCACCAGGACATCAATGTCGAGGGCATCCAGGACGCCGACGCCATGGCCGCCCACCAGGAGGGCGGCCAGACCTGCGTCCAGGTCTACTTCTTCCGCGGCGGACGCAACTACGGCACCCGGGCCTACTTTCCCAGCCACGACAGGACCCAGGACGCGCCGGAGGTGCTGGCCGCCTTCCTGGGCCAGTTCTACGACGACAAGCCGCCGCCGAAGGAGATCCTGCTCAGCCACCAGCCGCCGGAGGCCGATCTGCTTGCCGAGGCGCTGTCGATCAAGGCCGACCGCAGGGTGCGTCTCTCCGCCCCGAGGCGCGGCGACCGGCGCCGGCTGATCGACCACGCGCTCGCCAACGCGCGCGAGGCGCTGGGCCGGCGGCTGGCGGAAAGCGCCTCCCAGCGCCGGCTGCTGGAGGGCGTGGCGGAGGCGTTCGACCTGGACGGTCCGCCGGACCGGATCGAGGTCTACGACAACAGCCACACCGGCGGCACCAACATGATCGGCGCGATGATCGTGGCGGGGCCGGAGGGCTTCGTGAAGAACGCCTACCGCAAGTTCAACATCAAGGGCGACATCGCGGCCGGCGACGACTACGCCATGATGCGCGAGGTGCTGACCCGGCGGTTCTCGCGCGCGGTCAGGGAGGACCCCGACCGGAGCGGCGGCACATGGCCCGATCTGGTGCTGATCGACGGCGGCCGGGGCCAGTTGAACGTGGCGTGCGAGGTGCTGGCCGACCTCGGCATCGACGAGGTCGCGCTGGTCGGCGTCGCCAAGGGGCCGGATCGCGATGCCGGGCGGGAGCGCTTCTTCCTGCCGGGGCGCGAGCCGTTCTCGCTGGAACCGCGCGACCCGGTCCTCTATTTCCTCCAGCGACTGCGCGACGAGGCCCACCGGTTCGCCATCGGCACCCATCGCGCGCGGCGGACCAAGGCGCTGGGAACCAACCCGGTGGACGAGATCCCCGGCATCGGGCCCAAGCGCAAGAAGGCGCTGCTGACCCATTTCGGCTCCGGCCGGGCGGTCAGCCGCGCCAGCCTCGCCGACCTGGAGGCGGTGGACGGCATCAGCCGGACTGTCGCAAAAAAGATTTATGATCACTTCCATGCGGACGGTTAGACTGCCCGCCCGCCCGGAGCACCGCCAGACCGGATCGTCCCGACCATGGTAGCGACGCTGCCCAACGCCCTGACCTTCGGCCGCATCGCAGCCATCCCGCTGCTGATCGGGCTGTTCTACGTCGATGCGGCGTGGGGCCCTTGGGCAGCGCTGGCGGTCTACGTCCTGGCCGCGGTGACCGACTATTTCGACGGCTGGCTGGCCCGGCTGCAGAAGACGTCCTCGCCCCTGGGCAAGCTCATGGACCCGATCGCCGACAAGATGCTGGTGGCGGCGACGCTGTTCTTGCTGGTCGCCTTCGGCCGGCTGGAACACTTGGCGATCATCCCGGCGATCGTCATCCTGCTGCGCGAAATTCTGATCTCCGGCCTGCGCGAGTTCCTGGCCGGCCTGGCGGCGCGCGGGCTGCCGGTGTCCTCGCTCGCGAAGTGGAAGACCGGTGTCCAGATGACGGCGATCGGCTTCCTGATCGTCGGCGAAGCAGGACCGGATGCAATCCCGGCGATCCTGATCGGCGAAGTCGGGTTGTGGATCGCCGCGGTGCTCACCATCGTCACCGGCTGGACCTATGTCCGCGAAGGCGTGCGGCAGGTCGTCGCGCTGACCGGCCAGCGCGAGCGGCCGCGGCCGGAAGGGGCGCGCTGACGCCGGTCGCCGCCGGCGGGGCGTTCGCCGGCATGGTACGATCGGCGGATTCGCGCTAGAACCTTCCGGCGCCGAGATCCCGATCCGGTCGACCTAATCGGCCCCTCCCACCGGCCAGAGAGACTCAGCCGCACCGTGCGCTTCATCCGGCGTCACTATTTCCGGCGCTTTCTCAGCCCGATCAACCGGATGCGGCTCACGCCGGAGACCGTGGGCCGGACCTGCCTGTTCGGCCTGATGTGGGGTCTCTCGCCGACGGTCGGCGTTCAGGTCGCCGGTCTGGCGCTGACCTGGATCGTCGTCGACAAAGTGTTGGGCCATCCGTTCAACTTCCCGATCGCGCTGGTGCTGACCGGCATCACCAACCCGTTGACGGTCGTGCCGGTCTACGGTCTCTATTTCACCGCCGGGTGCTGGGCGATCGACTGCAACATCTCGGAATATCACGTGCGGGGCGTCGTCCAGTCGATCGCGGAACTGGACGTGACCGGTCTGTTCGAGAAGTCCTTCGAGGCGATCGCGGTGCCGCTGGGGATCACGCTCCTCGGCAGCATCCCGTTCGTCGCGGCGGGCTCGGTCGCCGGCTGGTACTTTGGCCGGTCGATCGGTCACCGCCTGGAGCATCGGCGGGAAGCCCGCGCCGGCAAGCAGGCGAAGGTGCGGCGGGGCCTGCTGCGCCGGCGCGAAGGAGTATCGGGCAAGGCCGACGACGCCGCCGGCAAGCGCCCGGAAGGCAGGGGAGTGTGACGGCGATGCGCCTGTTCGGTCTGGCGGGATGGAGCGGCAGCGGCAAGACCACGCTGATGGCGCGGCTGCTGCCGGTGCTGATCGGGCACGGCTTCGCCGTTTCGACGCTGAAGCATGCCCACCATCGCTTCGACATCGATCAGCCGGGCAAGGACAGCCACACCCACCGCGAGGCCGGCGCGACCGAGGTGATGGTCGCCTCGACCAGCCGCTGGGCCCTGATGCACGAGCTGCGCGACGCGCCGGAGCCGTCGGTCGAGGATCTGGTCTCCCGGATGAGCCCGGTCGACCTGGTGCTGATCGAAGGCTTCAAGCGTCACGCGCATCCGAAGCTGGAGGTCTGGCGCCGGGCGAACGGCAAGCCGCTGCTCTATCCCGAGGACGGGCATGTCGTCGCGATCGCCACCGATTCGCCGCTCGGCGACTGCCCGCTGCCACGGTTCGACCTGGACGACGTCGAGGCGATTGGGCGCTTCGTGATCGAGGCCACAGGGCTCGACCGGCCGATGCCGTCCTCCTCCGCGGTGGCGGAGACGCCGCGGTGACCGGGCAGTTGACGGACGACTGCTTCGCCAGCGGCGGCGCCCTCACGCCGCTTGGCGAGGCGCTGGCGCTGCTGTCGGCGCGGGTGGCGCCGATCGCGGTGCCGGAGCGGGTGCCGATCGCCGCGGCCGGCGCGCGTATCCTGGCGGAGGACGTGGTCGCCGATCGGTCGGTGCCGCCGCATGACAATGCGGCGGTCGACGGCTATGCGGTGGCGTTCGACGACCTGGATCCGGCGGGGGCGACCCGGCTGCCGGTCGCCGGCCGGATCGCCGCCGGCCACCCGCTCGGCCGCCCGCCGCGCCGGGGGGAGGCGCTCCACGTCCTGACCGGCGCGGCCATGCCGGAGGGGCCGGGCGCTCCCGACACGGTCTTCATGCAGGAGGACGTCCGGCTCGAGGGCGACACGGTCGTGCTGCCGCCGGGGATCCGGCGCGGCGCCAACTACCGGCTTGCCGGCGAGGACATCGCCGCCGGCGACCGCGTGATCGCGGCGGGCCGACGGCTGCGGCCGCAGGACGTCGGGCTGATCGCCTCGCTCGGCCGGGCCGAGGCGACCGTCTACCGGCCGCTGCGGGTCGCCGTGCTGTCGACCGGCGACGAGGTGACGGAGCCCGGCCGGCCGGTCGGGCCCGGCGGGATCTATGACGCCAACCGGCCGGCGCTGATCGCCATGCTGGCCCGCCTCGGCATCGCCGCCAGCGATCTCGGCGTCCGGCCCGACCGGCACGACGCGATCGAGGCCGCGCTGGCGGAGGCGGCTCGGGGGCACGACCTGGTGCTGACCTCCGGCGGGATCTCGACCGGGGCGGAGGATCACGTCAAAGCGGCGATCGAGGCCCGTGGCGGGCGGCTCTGGGCCTGGCGGCTGGCGATCAAGCCCGGCCGGCCGGTGGCGCTGGGGCGGCTGGGGCAGGCCCTGGGGGCGCTGCCGTTCGTCGGGCTGCCGGGCAATCCGGTGGCGGTGCTGGTCACCTTCATGCTGCTCGCCCGTCCGTTGATCGCCCGCCTGGGCGGCGAGGCACCGGTACCCGACCCGCGGCGTTGGACCACGCGCGCCGGGTTCGCGATGAAGAAGAAGCCCGGCCGGCGCGAATTCCTGCGGGCCCGCCTGGAGATCGCGGCCGCCGGCGCGCCGGTGGCGGTCAAGGTCGCGCGCCAGGGGGCCGGCGTCCTGTCCTCCCTTGCCGAAGCCGATGGCCTTGTCGAGCTGGCCGAGGACGTGACCGCAGTGGCCGAGGGCGACCCCGTGCCGTTCCTGCCGTTCAGCGAGCTGATGTGAACGGTGCTCGGACCCCACGCCGTGGCGAGCCGTCTCGCCCGTCGGCGCGTGACCATGGGGCTGGCGGGTGCCTGCGGCAGGGGCAACCGGCTTCTCTGCCCGCCGGTACCCCTTGCGCCAGAGCCCCGCTTTGCCGACATTGGTCGGCATGAGAATCCTCTACTTCGCCTGGCTGCGCACCAAGGTCGGCATGGCCGAAGAGACGGTCACACCACCCGAGGGGGTGACGGACGTGGCCGGCCTGCTCGACTGGTTGTCGGGCCGCGGTCCGGGCCATGCCGATGCCCTCGCCCGGAAGGAGGCGATCCGCGTCGCCGTCAACCAGGACTTCGCCAGACCCGGCGATCCGGTCGGTCCGGACGACGAGGTGGCGATCTTTCCGCCGGTCACCGGCGGCTGAGGCGGGGCCGCGGACATGAGCGTGTCGGTCCAGGCGGAACCGTTCGACGTCGGGGCTGAGCTGGCGGAACTCACCGCCGGGCGCACCGACATCGGCGGCGTCGCCCTGTTCACCGGCCTGGTCCGCGACGTCGCCGGCGGCGACTGGGTCTCGGCGATGACGCTCGAGCACTATCCCGGCATGACCGAGCGCAAGCTCGAGGAGATCGAGGCGGAGGCGCGGGCGCGTTGGCCCCTGATCGCCACGCGCATCGTCCACCGGTACGGCCGGATGACTCCCGGGGAAGGGATCGTCCTGGTGGTCTGCGCCTCGGCCCATCGGGACGCGGCGTTCGAGGCGGCGCGGTTCCTGATGGACTGGCTGAAGACCAAGGCGCCGTTCTGGAAGCTGGAGGAGACGCCCGACGGCGGGCGCTGGGTCGAGGCCCGCGAGAGCGACGACCAGGCCGCCGCCCGGTGGAAGGCCTAGGTCGGACCGACGGTCCCACCGGCGGCCGCCTCGCTTCGGGCCCTGGGCCGATGTGTCGGAACGCCGCTGCGTTCTGCTCCGACCTACGCCAGGATGTCTTTCCGCCGCGCGCGCACCCGTTCGGCGAGGGCGTGGAGCGGCGTGTCGGCGATGCCCAGTTCGTCCAGATGGGCGACCGTGTTGAAAAGATAGTCGCAGTTCGGGCCTCGATGGCCGTGACCGCGGCAGATCAGTCCCGCGGTCGCCTCGGCGTCCAGGTCCCCGGCATATTGCGGGTGCGACCGGTCGACGACGAAGCCGGCCGCCTTGATGTGTCCGCAGCGCGGCCGGCCGCGGCCCAGCGTCACGTCGAGCAGGGTCGGCCGGTAGACGCCGGTGACCATCTCCCGTTCCCAGAGATAGTCGAGGACGTCCAGCACCGCCTCCGCCGCCACGCGGTAGGCGATGCCCCGGCACGAGCCGCCGCGGTCGAGCCCCAGCACGAGGCCGGGGTTCTCCGGCGAGCCCCGGTAGCGGTGGGAATAGACGCAGAACCGGCGATGATAGCCGTGCAGCAGGGCCGGCTGGCGCTCGACGAAGGGAAAGCCGGGATCCCACATCAGCGAGCCGTAGCCGAAGACCCACATGCCCTCGCCCTCGGGAATGGGCAGGTAGCGCCTGCCAGTCTGTTCCCGCAGGGCAAGCGCCCGGCGCCGCAACCGGTGGTGGCGCTCGATCGGATCCTCGCCGCCGAGCGGAATCTTGGACGGAGCGGTGGGGGCGGGAGAGTCGGCCATGACCTCAGATTTAGGACGAACGGCGCGGCAGCGCCACCCTGGCGCGCCGGCCGATACGCCGTGCCGGGGAAGCGCCCTTGTCCGGACGGCGCCCGCCGACGCGGCAAGACGCGTTGCTTTATATTGAATATCAATCTGTTAAGGTCATCCGGGCGAAGGCGGGTCCATTGTGGACAGCGCGCGCCGTGGCGTCGTGAGTCGCCCGCCTGGTGGCGGCTTGCCAGCGGCGCGCCCACGTGGTCGATTGGCGCCTGTCGCAACCAACGATCGTCGCCCATGACCAACCGCCCCCGCCGTTCCGCCGCCGCCCGAGCCGGTGGCCGCCTGCTTGTCGTCGCGGCCGTCCTCGCCGGCCTGCTGGTCGTCGCCTGGCTCGGCCTGTGGTTCTGGGCGGCGGCCTCGGTCGAAGGGCTCCTGGAGGACTGGGCCGAGGCGGAGCGGGCGCGCGGCGCGACCATCGCGTGGGAGGGGTTCGAGACCACGGGTTTTCCCCTCAGGATCCGGATGGCGGCCGACTCGGTCGAGATCGACCGTCCGGGCCAGGGCGTTTGGCGGGTGCCGGAGCTGGCGGCCACCGCCGTGCCGTGGCGGCCGACCGCGGTGTCGGTGGTGGCGCCGCGCGGCGTGGCGGCGGCGTTGCCGGCCCCGGCTCCCGGGCTGCCGCCGACCACGGTGGATGTCGACCGGGCCGCCGGCCGGGTCGCCTTCGCGCTCGACGGCGGCCTGCGCGCGGCGGCCTTCGACCTGTCCCAGGGTACGGTCGGCGGTGTGCCCGGCCTCGCCTCGGTCGAGGGGGTCGAAGCCGAGACGGTGCCGGAGAGCGGCGTCCAGGTGGTGCGGCTGCGGATCGCGGATATCGGGCTGGAACCGGCGTTGCCGGCAGCCGAGGCCCTGGGGACCACGGTCGAGCGCGTGGCGCTCGACGCGGTCGTCGCCGGCCCGCTGCCGCGCTATGGGACGGCGGCGGAGGTGGCTGAGTGGCGCGACGCCGGTGGCAGCGTCCCGGTCGAGGCGCTGATCCTGGACTGGGGGCCGCTGGCGGTCCGCGGGGCAGGGGAGTTGACGCTCGACGGCCAGCTGCGGCCGGTCGGGGCCCTTCGATTGGAGATCGCGGGCCACGAGGCCGCGCTGGCGGCGCTGGCCGAGGCGGGCGTGATCGGCCGCCGGGAGGCGGGCTTCGTGATCGGGGCCCTCAGCGGTGCCACCGACACCGGCGAGGACGGCGTCGCCCGCGCGGTCGCCACCGTCCGCTTCGCCGAAGGCTGGGTCAGCATCGGCCCGATCCCGATCGCCCGGGTCGGGAAGGTGGTGCGGCAAATGCCGTAGGTCGGGTTGATCCGCAGCGGAAATCCGACGGCCGCCCTCACGGCCGCTTTCAACGCCGCTCCAGGCGGTTGAGGAACCGGTTGCCGCTCCGGGCGGCTGGGGCGGCGTGCCGGGTTTCCCTCGCCTGGCCGCCCGCTTCGGCGTCGGGGGTCGATGTCGGGTGTCCCTTTGGTCGACGCGACCTACAGGTGCTTTCGGGCTTCTGCGCTGTCGGCGTCCATCTGCCGGACCAGGGCGCCAATGTCGTCGAACTTCATCTCGCCGCGCAGGTATTCGACCAGTTTGACCCTGAGGTGCCGGCCGTAGAGATCGCCCGCGAAATCGAACAGATGGGCCTCCAGCATCGGCTCGTCGGTCTGCCACATCGGCCGGATGCCCAGATTGGCGACGCCGTCGTACCAGATCGGTCCGGCATCGGCCGCGGCGTCGGCGCCGCCGCCCGAAACCGGCCCCTCGTCGACCGCGGCGCGGACCGCGTAGACGCCGTAGGCAGGGCGCAGGTAGTCGTTCAGCATCACGTTGGCGGTCGGGTAGTTGAGGTGCCGGCCCCGCTTGTCGCCATGCTCCACCCGGCCCTCGATCTCCCACGGCCGCCCGAGCAGCAGCGCCGCCTCGCGCGGCTTGCCGTCCTTGAGGAGCTGGCGGATCCGGCTGGAGGAATAGACGCCGCCGCTCTCGTCCGAGGCCTGGGTCACGACCGTGACGCCGAAACCGTGGCGCCGGCCATAGCCCAGCAGCGTCTCCGCATTGCCCTGTCGATTGTGGCCGAAGCAGAAATCGTAGCCGATCGCCACGTGCCGGGCGCCCAGCCCCTCGGCCAGCACCGTCTGCGCGAACCAGTCGGCGCTGCGGCGGGCGAAGTCCAGGTCGAAATGGAGGCAGACATGGATGTCGATGCCCAGCGCCTCCAGCTGGCGGGCGCGAATCCGGAACGGGGTCAGGCGAAAGGGCGGGTCGTCGGGCCGGAAGACGGCGCGCGGATGGGGCTCGAAGCTCAGCACTGCCAGCGGCGCCTTCAGTTCGCCGGCAACCGCCGCCGCCTCCCGGATCACCACTTGGTGCCCCAGATGGACGCCGTCGAAATTGCCGATCGCCACCACCGAGCCCTTGGCGTCGGCCGGCAGGTCCCAATGCCTGAACAGCTTCATCGTACCCGTTCGCCAAGCCGCGCGGCCCGCATCGCCGCCGCGTCGCGCGATCGGCGGCGGGCCATTTTTCGATCCTGTGACTAGCGGGTTTCCGGCGCCGTGTCGAGACGAGCCCCGGCGTGGGCAGCCGACGGCGCGTCAGCCGCCGACGCCGAGCCCGGCCATCGCCTGGAATTCCCGGCGCAGCTGCACGTCCTCGCGGAAGGCGCCCAGCATCCGGCTGGTGACCATGGACGCCCCCGGCTTGTGCACGCCGCGGGTGGTCATGCAGTGATGCTCCGACGCCACCACGACAGCGACGCCGCGCGGCTGCAGGACCTGGTCGATCGCATTGGCGATCTGGGCGGTCATCTTCTCCTGGATCTGCAGGCGCTTGGCATAGACCTCCACGACCCGCGCCAGCTTCGAGATGCCGACCACGCGCTTTTCCGGCAGATAGCCGATATGCGCGGTTCCGATGATCGGCACCAGGTGATGCTCGCAATGGCTTTCGAAGCGGATGTCGCGCAGCACCACCATCTCGTCGTACCCCTCGACCTCGTCGAAGGTGCGCTGCAGGATCTCGACCGGGTCCTGGTTGTATCCGGCGAAGAACTCCTCATACGCGCGGACCACCCGCTCCGGTGTGCTCTTCAGGCCTTCCCGGTCCGGATCGTCGCCGGTCCAGCGCAGAAGGGTGCGCACCGCGTCCTCGGCCTCGGCCCGGGTCGGACGGCTCGGACCCGCGGTCTGGCGGTCGCCGAGGGTACCGTCGAAGGCGGCGAGGGAGGCGGCGGTCTGGACTGGCATGGATCTGTTCCTCATTGATCGGCCTCTGTTGCGCCGGCCGCGGCGAGGGAAAGTGGCCCTGGCACGGGGGCGGTCAAGCCCGGCGCCGCGGTTCTAGTTCAGGCGGACCGGCTGGTAGGGACTGTCCAGCGAGAAGGCCGGGATCGCCACGTCGAATCGCTCGCCCGACGGCGCCTCCATCTCGTAATGGCCTGCCATCATGCCGGACGGCGTGCGCAGTGGCGCGCCGCTGGTATATTCGTATGCCGCGCCCGGCCGGATCACCGGCTGCTCGCCGACGACCCCGGCGCCGCGGACTTCCTCGCTCCGGCCCTCGGCGTCGGTGATGCGCCAGTAACGGTTGATCAGCTGCACCGGAGCCGTCCCGCCATTCTCGATCCGGACCTTGTAGGCCCAGACGAACCGCCCTTCAGCAGGGGCGGAGCGGTCCTCCAGGAAGACCGGCTGGACCAGCACGGTGATGTCCCGGGTTTCCGCCCGATAATGGCCGTCAGGCGTCGTGCCGGCCGGTTCCTCGTCGGCGTCCTGGGTCATGCCGAACCTGCATCCTCCCCCTGCGCACCCGCGCCCGCGGTTTCGCCCGCGGAATATCCAACCCCTTCAATATACGGAGCCGCCAGGCCAATTAAAGCCATCGCGCGCCATGCCGCGCCGAATCGCGGGCCTCGCGCGTATACCCGGCAAGTTCAGCGACTTTCGCGCATCGGAGACGGTGTCTTGCCGGAAAGTGCCTCGGCTCCGGCGGGCGGCGCGTCGGGCGCCCCGGCCAACCGCTCCATCGCCTCCGCGTGGCGCCGCTCGCAATCGGCCACCGCCCCGCCGGCCGTCCGGAGCCGGTCGGTGGTTCGCAGGGCGGCCAGCGCGGCCCAGCAGTCCCAGGTCGCCAGGGCGATGGCGGCAGCCGCCGGCGCCGACCCGGCGGCGCCCTGCGCCAACGCCTCGACCAGCCGGGCACGCGCCGCCGTCAGCGCCTCGAACGTCGCATCGTCTCCGGCCATTCGCGGCACCGGCGCCGGCGGCGCTGGCCGGCCGGCGGCAGCCGCCTCGATCCGGTCGAGGAGGGCGGCCTGCGTGGAGACCTGCCCGTCCTCGGCGGCGGCGGAGGCCAGCGCGTGGAGTTCCTTCTCCAGCCGTAGCTCGAACGCTCCCCGCGCCGGCACGGCTCCCCCGGGGCTCCGGCCGTCCGACGCACAGCCGGCGAGAAGCGCCGCGGCCAGCACCTGGACCGACAGGCCGGCAGTCTGGGCGCGGCGGGATCGACAGCCACGGTCGATAGAGGGGGGAGGAGTTGAAGACACGGAATTCGACAGGTCTACGCAATCGATACCGCCGTGAACGTGTAGACTAAGGTCCTCGTCCTGCCAAGAGGGGACCTGGCCTGGACGCTGCCTAACCGGCGGTGTCCGGAGGCTCGGGGTCGAACGGCGCGTCCAGGTCGATCACCGGGCCGCCCGCCGCCTCCGCGTCTTCCGGGTCGTGGGTCACCAGAAGGATCGGCAGGCCGCGGCATCGGGCGTGGTCGAAGACGAACCGCCGCATCCGCGCGCGCAGCGGCCGGTCCAGTCGGGCGAACGGCTCGTCCAGCAGCAGCACCCGCGGCCCCGCCATCAGCGTGCGCATCAGGGCGGCCCGCGTTCGCTGCCCGCCGGACAGGGTTTCCGGCGCCCGGCCCTCGAACCCCGCCAGATCGGCCTCGGCCAGGGCGTCGGCGATCCGCCGCGCCCGCTCCGCGCGGCCGCGCACGGCCGCCGGCAGCGCGAAGGCGAGGTTCTCGCCGACCGTCAGATGCGGAAACAGCAGGTCGTCCTGGAACAGGATACCGACGCCCCGCCGCTCCGGCGGCAGGCCATCCAGCGACCGACCATCGACGGACACCGAGCCTTCCGCGGCGAAGGCCGGCTCCAACGTGCCGCAGATCAGCGCCAGCAGGCTCGACTTGCCGGACCCGCTCGGCCCCATGACCGTCACCACCTCGCCCGGCGGCACGTGGACCGTCAGCGGCCGGAACAGCCGCCGGCCGGCGAGCGACAGGGCGACGCCGGTCAGGCGGAGCCCCCCATCGGTCGCGCCATGCGGCGTCACGGCCGGCCTCCGCCGCCGCCGGGCCGGCGGGTAAGGGCGAGGGCAGCGGCGAAGGCGGCCAGCGGGAGCAGGGCCTGCACCAGCGCCCAGACCCCGACCACCCGGCGGTCGGCGCCGAGGGCGAGCCCCACCGCCTCCGTCGTCAGGGTCGGCAGGCGTCCGGCGCCGGCGAACAGCGTCGGCAGGTACTGTGCGACGCTGACCGCGAAACCGATCGCCGCGGCGGTTGCGATCGGGCGGGCCAGGAGCGGCAGCTTGACCCGCAGGAACACGCGCGCCGGCCCTGCGCCGAGGCACATGGCGGCGCGGGCATAGCGTGGATCGAGCGCCCGCCAGGGATCGGCCAGTGCCAGGAAGACGTAGGGCAGGACGAACAGCAGGTGGCTCCACACCAGGGCGACCCAGCTGCCGTCGAGCCGCAGCACCACGAGCAGCACCTGGATCCCGAACAGGAAGCCGATCTGCGGCACCAGCAGCGGGATGTAGATCAGCCAAAGCGCGCGCCGGGTCGGGCGATGGCCTGTGCGGTCCTCATGCTCCAGGCAGCCGAGGACGAGGCCGAGGGCCAGCGCGGTCGAGGCCAGTCCGGCGCCGAGCGTCACCAGCGTGGGGTGGGCGAGATCGGGCAGTGTCCCGATCCAGTTGCCGGCCGACAGCGCCTGCGGCCAGGCATCCGGGTAGCGCCAGCGCGCTGCCACCGACCACAGGCCGAGCGCGGCCAGCGCGCCGAGCCCGAGGCCGAACACGCCGAGCCCGGCGACCGCCGCGGCGATCCTCGCCCCCCGGCCGCTGCCCCCGCGCCGGCCGCTGGCGAGGCGCCGGCGGGCGAACGCCGCGATCAGGCGCTCCAGCCCGTAGGCCACCCCGATGGCGAGGACGACCAGCGCCAGCTGGAGCACCGCGCCCGCCGCGGCGACGAAGCGCATCGACAGATCGGGGTCGGCGAACCATCGCATCAGCAGCACGGCGAGGGGCGGCGGCGTGCCCGGCCCGAGCACGATCGCCATGTCGACAACCGAGAGAGAGTAGGCCAGCACCGCATAGACCGGCAGGCGCAGCTGCGGCCAGATCTGCGGCAGCACGGTCTTCAGCCATCCGCCGATCGGCCCATAGCCCAGGGTGCGGGCGACGGCCAGGGACCGTTCCGCCGGCACCTGGGCCAGCGCCGCCAGGATCATCAGCAGAAGGAACGGCACCTCCTTGACGACGAGGCCGAGGATCAGGGCAATGCCGATGGGATCGCCGACCAGCGGCAGTTCGGGCGGCCGCTCCCACCCGGTGGCCCAGGGGGAGAGACTGCGGACGATCAGCCCGCTGGGGGCCAGCAGGAAGGCAAGGCCAATGGCCAGCGCCGCGTGGGGCAGGGCGAGGAGCGGCGCCAATCCTCGGCGCAGCAGCCGTTCCGTGGGGCCGTCACGGAAGGCGGCGGCCAGCCCGATCGCCGCCGCCACCGCCAGCAGCGTGGAGCCGATGCCGGTGACCAGCGTCAGGCGCACCGCGCCGGGCAGCTCCGGCTGCGCCAGAAGCCGTTCCACCGGCGCCAGCCCGGCGGTCGTGCCGCCCAGCACGGGGAGGTAGCCGAGCGCCGGTGCCAGCGTGCCGACCAGCCCCAGCAGCACCGGAGCCAGGAACAGGACCAGGGTGAGCGCCGGAACGACGCTCAGCCAGCCGGCGCCGCGCCGGCCGTCGGTCGCCGCGGCCGGGCGGGGCCTCGCCCGCCGCCTCGGGTCGGCCGGGCCGGCCGGACCGCCGGTGATCAGCCGCCGTAGCGCCGCGACCATTCCGCCTCGATCGCCTCGGTCCAGGAGGGATGCGGCTCCGGCAGGGCGGGTCCCAGCTGTTCCGGCGGCAGGTCGGCGATGCCCAGCGGCAGGGCGTCGAACAGGGCGCGGTGCTCGTGGGGCAGGTCCGCCACGTCCAGGACGGTCGGATCGCCCCAGACGGTCGGGTCCGCCTTGCGCGCCTGGGCCTCCGGCGACATCAGGAAATTCGCCACCACCATCGCGCCGGCGCGCGCGGAGGCATTGAATGGGATCGCGACGAAATGGGTGTTCGCCAGGCTGCCGCCGTCGAACACGAAGGTCCGCACCGTGTCGGGCAGTTCCCCCGCCTCGATCGCCGCGCTGGCGTCGGCCGGGTTGAAGCTGAAGGCGACATCGATCTCGCCGTCGTCGAGCAGGCGGATCAGCGCCGGGCCGTTGGCCGGAAAGGCCCGGCCGTCGCGCCAGAGATGCGGGTGCAGGTCGTCCAGGAAGGCCCAGAGCGGCGCGGTCACCGCCGCCACGTCGGCCTCCGACGCGGGGCGCTGAAGGATGCCGGGGTCTTCGGCCAGGGTGATCAGCGCCTGCTTCAGGAACGTGGTGCCCATGAAGGCCGGCGGGCGGGGGTAGGTGAAGCGGATCTCGCCGCCCGCCGCGCCTTCGGCCAGGGCGGCCAGCGTCCGCGGCGGCTCGGCCAGCCATTCGGTGTCGTGCATGAACACCAGCTGCGCCATGCCCCACGGCGCTTCGAGCCCGTCCGTCGGCACGGTGAAATCGACCAGCGTGGTCGGCTTGCCGTCGGTATCGACGAAGCGGTAGTTGGGCAGCGCCTCGACGAAGGGCGGTCCGATGAGGTCATTCTGCTTCATGGCAGCGAAATTCTCGCCGTTGATCCAGACCAGATCGACCGACCCTCCCTCGGTCCGGCCGGCGGTCTTCTCGGCGAGGATGCGGCTGACCGCCTCGGCGATGTCGGCGACGCGGACATGGACCAGGTCGACGCCGTAGCGCTCGGCGGTTTCCCTGCCCGCCCAGGCGATGTAGTCGTTGATCCGGTCGGACCCGCCCCAGGCATTGAAATAGACGGTCTGGCCGCGAGCCCGGTCGAGCACCGCCTGCCATTCCGCGCCATCGGCTGCCGTCGGCTCCGCGGCCGCTGCATTCCCGGCGATGCCCAGGGCCGCGACCAGACCGAACATCCGCAGAAGACCCCTGCGGCTCGCCCGACCTTCGGTCGCCGCCCCTGCCGACCCTGCTCCCATCGGACGCTGCCTCCCTCGTGATGCCCGCCATCGGTCCGGACCATACCTAAGGCGGCGTGGGGCGGAAGTCAGCCGGGTCGCTCGCCGCATCACGCGCCTTTGACCGGTTATGGGCCGGATCGCCACCCTACGGGCTTGCCGACCGAGGGCGGCGGGCGACATTGATGGGCTACGGCGCCCGGCGGCGGCTTCCGCCGCCAAGGACGGACGCCGCGGAGACGACGTGACCGGGATCCCCTACTACCTCGCGATGCTCAGCGTCCTGCTGATCGACTGGGCGATCACGGCCGCCTATGCGGGCCTGAGCGGCAACACCGCGGTGATCGGGCAGGCGGCAGGCGCCAGCGTGCTGATCCTGGGGGTCGTGAACCTCGCCGGCGCGTGGCTGCTGTTCCGGCCGGTCGGCCGATGGCTGGCCGGCCGGGGCGATGCCGAGGCGGCGCGGCGCCGGATCGCCCGCCTGCCGCTGGTCTCCACGCTCTGGGTGGGGGCGGTGGCGCTGGCCTACGGCGTGACCGTGTTCCGCCTCGGCGTCTTCACCCCGGACGAAGTGACCGTCGCCGACCTGCGAGTTCGGGTCGGGATGTTCGTCTGGTTCCTGTTCGTCTACGCCACCTACATGTGCTTCGTCGTCTATTTCGCGGTCACGGACCTCACCGCCAGCCTGCGCGAGCGGTGGACCGAGCGCGAGGGCCGGATCATCGCGGCGCGCCGCGGCAGGCTGGTGTTCCGGCTGATCGCCGTCTTCGCCGTGGTCACGGCGATGCCAGCGGCGCTGGTCATCCTCGACCTCGCGTTCTTTCAGGAGGTGCGGCGGCTCCAGGGGCTGACCCTGGAGCAGACCGTCTTCCTCGACCTGATCGGCGCGCTGGCGGCGGCGGGGCTGTCGCTGGTCTTCGTCACCCGCAGCGTCGTTCGGCCGATCGACCGGCTGATGGCCGGGCTGGGCCGGGTCGGCTCGGGCGATCTCTCCGGCCGGATGGCGGTGACGACGGATGACGAGCTGGGCGTCCTGACCAGCGCCTTCAACCGGATGGTCGACGGGCTGGCGGAGCGGGCATTCGTGCGCGAGACCTTCGGCAAGTATGTCCCCGCGGCCGTCGCGGACCGGATCCTGGGGCGCGACGGCCTGCATGCCATGGGGCTAGGCGCCGCGACCGATCGCGACGGGGCGGCCGGCGGCGAGGATGCGGCCCGCCGGCCGCCGCGGCGGGCCGGCTCGGACGGTCGGCTGGCGGGCGACACGGTCGAGGCAACCGTGATGTTCGTCGACCTGGAGCAGTTCACCCGCCTGGCGGAGGCCATGGCCCCGGCCCGGGTGCTGGACCTCCTGAATGAGTACCTGGCGGCGATCGCCGACCCGATCGAACGCCATGGCGGCGTGATCAACAGCTTCATCGGCGACGCGGTGCTGGTCAGTTTCGACCTGCCGGCACCGATCGATCCGGCCCGCGCGGACCACGCCGACCGGGCGGTCGCCTGCGCGCGGGACATCCTGGATCTTCTGGACAGCCGCCGGTTCGACGACGGCGTGCGGCTGAGCGCGCGGATCGGGATCAACACGGGGCCGGTGGTGGCGGGCTCGGTCGGTCCGGCTGACCGGCTGGCGTTCACGGTGCTGGGCGACACGGTCAACCTGGCCGCCCGCCTGGAAGGCCTGAACCGGCAGCAGGGGACGCGCATCCTGCTGGGTGAAGGCACCCGCACCGCCTGCCGCGGCTCGCACGCCTTCCGGCCGGTCGGTCCGGTCCCGATCCGCGGCCGGGCCGAGCCGGTGCGGGCGTGGGCAGTGGCCGGGACGGCGGCCCAGGCGACGGACGGTACCGTCGAGGGGAAGCAACCGGAGGAGGCGCCGCCCGTGCCGGCCGCTCCGGCATCGGGCCGGCGGGCCGAAAGCCCACCGCACCGCTTGAACGCCACCCGGTGAAGCCCTATAACGGGCGGCGAAGCGGGTGTAGTTCAGTGGTAGAACGACAGCTTCCCAAGCTGTATGTCGTGGGTTCGATTCCCATCACCCGCTCCAGTCCCACATGGAATCGCGCCCCCTCCGGGGAGAAGCGCACGGCGGGTTCTTGGCACAGCGGGCATTTCGGCAGGGCGGACGCGGACCGTCGGTCGAGGTCCCGTCGACGGTGCCGCATCCGGCGGTTGAGCGCGGTCCTGCCGGCCACCACCGCGGTCCCGTCGCGGCGTTCCAGGCCTCCGGCCGGGGCGGAGCGCCGCACCGGGCCGGCCAAAGGCCCGCCGAATATTCTTGCGCCCAGTCCACCGCCGCCTCGCCCTTCGTTGCATCGCCGCGCGGCCTTTCATGCGCATTGCTGCCCATCGGTCGGCGCATTGCTGCCAGCAGCCGTTTCTCATTGACTTTGCGGGCGATTGCCGCCACCTGTAGCGCCATTCGAGGACATTGCCGCGCCCTCGCGCGTCGCCCTTGACGGCCGCTTCGCGTCCGACCGGACGCCACTAGGCCCGTTCCTCATAGAGAGTGAGGAGGCGTTCGCCCCGCCGGTCCGCCCATCGGGCAGCGACCGCCGGACCGGCACCGGTCTCGCAAACGTCGCGCCGCCCCGGCTCTGTTCGGGATCCGGCGCCGCGAGATCCGCCGAGGCGCGACACGGCAGAACTGGCCGGGCCGCCGGGGCAGGGACGACAGATGTGTCGGCTCGGGCCCGCGGCCGAAGCACAACAAGGGAGACTGCGACTTGACCGACAAGATTCTCGCTGGAAAGACCGTCGCCATCCTCGTCGCCAACGGCTTCGAGGAAACCGAAATGACCGAGCCGCAGCGTGCGCTGCTCGCCGCCGGCGCCCAGCTCAAGACCGTCTCGCCGGAGCAGGCGCTGGTCAATGGCTGGCATGAGGCCGCCTGGGGCCACTACTTCCCCGTTGATACGGCGCTGAGCGAGGCGCTGGCGGCCGACTTCGACGCCCTGCTGGTTCCCGGCGGCTCGCGCGGGATCGAGAAGCTGGCGGGCAACCCGCACACCAAGCGCTTCCTCAAGGGCTTCATCGACGGCAGCAAGCCGGTCGCCCTGATCGGCGATGCCGCCGGCCTGCTGGTGGTGGTCGAGCGTGCGGCCGGCAAGACCGTGGCGGCCGACGAGTCGGTCGCGGAGACGCTGAAGGAGGCCGGTGCCGTCCTGGCGGAGGAGCCGATTGCCGCCGATGGCGCGATGCTGACGGTGCGCAGCGGCCTCGCGGTCGACACGGTGAAGGAAGCGGTGTTGAAGCATGTCGCCGAGATCGTCGAGCAGATGGCCGACGCGGCGTGACGACCGGCGCCGCCCGGCCCCCTCCGGTTGGAGCGGGGCAGGGCAGAGCGACGAGAAAGGCCGGCCCCCTCCAGGGCCGGCCTTTTTCGTGGGCGGATCGCCTCGGACCGCAGGACGGGGGCGGAGCGTCGGGTGCAGCCCGGGTCGACGGTGCGATTGTCCGGCAGGCCGCGCGCCCGGGTGCCTGTCGGCCGATTGCGCATGTGAGACCGACGGAAAGGGCTTGCCAATCGATATAAATTCGATAATTCTAGAATTGCAGTATTTGAATCGATGTCTTCTGGGAATGACCGGCCATGAGTGATCCGCGGGTGCGTACCGTCCTCTTCATCTGCGCCAGCAATTCCGCGCGCAGCATCATCGCCGAATCGATCCTGAACCGGGAGGGCGGAGGCCGCTTCAGGGCCTACAGTGCGGGCAGCCGGCCTCGGGGCGACCTGCATCCGATGGCTCGCGACCTCGTCGTGCAGGCGGGGCTGCCGACCGACGCGCTGCGGTCCAAGAGCTGGGAGGAATTCGGCCGGTCTGGCGCACCGCCGCTCGACTTCGTCTTCACCGTTTGCGACGTCGCCGCCGGGGAGTCGTGTCCGGCCTGGCCGAACCGGCCGGTGACGGCGCACTGGTCGATCCCGGACCCGGCCGCCGTCGAAGGGCCCGAGGCGGTCAAGCGGGCGGCATTCGCAGACGCCTGGCGCATGCTGGAGCGGCGGATCGGGGCTTTCCTGGCGCTGCCGATCGAAAGCCTGGACCGGCTGTCGCTCCAGCAGGCGGTCGCGGAGATCGGCCGCACGGCCCGCGAGGACGAACGATCGGACGCGTAGGCGATGCCTCGTCCACGCTGCCGGCCGCCGGTCAGCCCCTGAGGGTTCCGCCGCTCTGCTTTTCCACGCTGGCGACGATCTTCCTGGCGATCGCGTCGATCTCCTCGTCGGTCAGGGTCCTCTCGCGCGGCTGGAGCGTCACCGCCACGGCGATCGACTTTCGACCTTCCGGCACGCCTTTGCCGCGATAGATGTCGAACACCGCGACGTCGCTCACCAGATCCTTGTCGGCGCCGCGGGCGGCGCGGACCACCTTGTCGGCCGGCACCGCCTCGTCGACCACGAAGGCGAAGTCGCGCTCGACCGGCTGAAACGGCGACAGCTCCAGTTTCGGCCGGGCGGCGCCGGTCTTCTTCTTCTTCGGCTTCGGCACCGCGTCCAGGAACACCTCGAAGGCCGCCATCGGGCCGTCGACGTCGAGCTCCGCCAGGATCGCCGGGTGCACTTCGCCGAAGCGCGCCAGCACCGTCGGCCCGAGGCGCAGCACGCCGGAACGGCCGGGGTGGTACCAGTCCGGCGCGTCGGTCGTGACCTGCAGGTTGTCGACCGGCGCCCCCGCCGCGGCGAGCGCCGCCAGCGCATCGGCCTTGGCGTCGAAGGCGTCGACCGGGCGCGGTCCGTCGGCCCAGTGGCGCGGTCCGCTGCGGCCCTGGCGCACCCCGGCCGCGACCGTGTCCTGGCCGTCCGGGCTCGGGTTGCGGTAGGCCGGTCCGACCTCGAACAGCGCGGCGTCCGGGTATCCCCGGTCGGCGTTGCGCCCGGCGGCGCGGATCAGGTTCGGCAGGATCGACGGCCGCATCACGTCGAGGTCGCTGGCGATCGGGTTGACCAGCCTCAGCCCGTCATGCTGGAAGCCGAAGCCGGCGGCGACGCGGCTGTGCATGAACGACCAGGTCACAGCCTCGTCCAGTCCGCGTCCCGCCAGCGCCCGCTTGACCGCCCAGCGCGCGCGCTGGGCCTCGGTCACCGCCGGCCGAGTGATCGCCGCGACCCGCGGCAGCGGCACCGTCGGGATCGCGTCGTAGCCGTGGACCCGCAGCACCTCCTCGACCAGGTCGGCCTCGCCGTGGATGTCGCCCCGCCAGCTGGGGGTGGTGACCTCGAGAAGGCCCTGGCGGTCCTCCATGACGTCGCAGCCCAGCGCCGCCAGGATGCGCATCTGCTCGGCCAGCGGCAGGGCGAGGCCGCCCAGATGCTCCACGCGGCTGGGGCGCAGGGCGATGGTGCGCCGGCCATCGGGCGGGCTGCCGGCGACGGTCAGCTCGCTCGGTTCGCCGCCGCACAGCTCCAGGATCATCCGCGTCGCCTGCTCCACCCCGTCGAACACGGCCTGCGGGTCGATGCCGCGCTCGAACCGGTAGCGGGCGTCGCTGTCGATCTGCAGCCGGCGACCGCTGGCGGCGGTGCGGACCGGGTCGAACAGGGCGGCTTCCAGGAACACGGTCGTCGTCTCCTCGCCGACCGCGCTCGACTCGCCGCCCATGATGCCGCCGAGGCTCAGCACCGCGTCGTCGTCGGAGATGACGCAGACGCCCTCGGGCAGGGTGTAGTCCTTCTCGTTCAGCGCCAGCAGCCGCTCGCCGCCCGCCGAGAGGTGGACCGTCAGGTCGCCGGCCAGCGTCTCCGCGTCGAAGACGTGGAGCGGCCGGTTGCGGTCGAGGGTGAAGAAATTGGTGATGTCGACCAGCGCCGAGATCGGGCGCAGCCCCACCGCGCGCAGCCGGTCCTGCAGCCAGCGCGGGCTCGCCCGGTTGGTCACGCCGCGGATGGTGCGGCCGACGAAGAGCGGGCAGGCGTCCTCCGCCCCGGCCGGGAACCGGAGGTGGACCCTGGTCGGGCTCTCGAACCGGCCCGGCACCGGCGTGGCGTCCAGCGGCTTCAGCGTGCCGACCCCGGCCGCGGCAAGGTCCCGGGCGATGCCGCGCACGCCGGCGCAGTCGGCGCGGTCGGGGGTCAGCGCCACGTCGATCACTGGGTCGTCGAGGCCCAGCAGGGCGGCGAACGGCGTGCCGGGCTCGGCCGTCTCGCCGCCCGGATAGCCGGCGAGGTCGATGATGCCGGTATGGTCCTCCGACAGCATCAGCTCGCGCTCGCTGCACAGCATGCCGTTCGATTCCACCCCGCGCAGCATGCCGGGCTTGAGGTCGAGGCCGGTGCCCGGAATATGAGTCCCCGGCGGGGCGAACACCCCCAGCATGCCGGTGCGCGCGTTCGGCGCGCCGCAGACGACCTGCACCTCCTCCCCGGTGCCGGGGTCGACGCGGCAGACCTTCAGCTTGTCGGCGTTGGGGTGCGGCGCCGCCTCGATCACCCGCGCGACGACGAACGGCGCCAGCGCCGCCGCCTTGTCCTCGACCCCGTCCACCTCCAGCCCCAGCGCGGTCAGCCGGGCGCAGATCGTGTCGAGGTCGGCATCGGTGTCGAGATGCTCTTTCAGCCAGCGCAGCGTGAATTTCATCGTCGGATCCGTCGGACGGGCGGGCGGGAAAACGGCGGCGCTATCGGTAGCGGGCGCGGCGCGGTTTGTCCACGGGGGAGGGGGCACAGAGGCTTTCGGAGACACGCGGTCGATGAACCCAGCGCCCCTGTCGCGGCCGGCCGTTCGCAACTCCTGCTTACGTCACCTCGAAACTCGGTTACAAATCGGCGGTCGAACGGCTACCGATCTTGATTCGTTCAATGAATGACACGGGAGGCGGCCATGGCGCAGGCGTCGGCGATCGAGTGGACCAACGCCACGTGGAACCCGGTGACCGGCTGCACAAAGATCAGCCCCGGTTGCGACAATTGCTACGCGGAACGGTTCGCGGAGCGGTTTCGCGGAGTCGCCGGGCACCCGTACGAGACGGGGTTCGACCTTACCCTCCGGCCGGAGCGCCTGGACCAGCCGCTCGGATGGCGCAGGCCGCGGATGATCTTCGTCAACTCCATGTCCGACCTGTTCCACAAGCAGGTGCCGAAAGCCTTCGTCGACCAGGTGTTCGACGTGATGGAGCGGGCGGACTGGCACACCTTCCAGGTCCTGACCAAGCGCAGCTCGCGGATGCGCGACTACGTCAACCGGCGATACGCGCCCGGCCGGGGGCCGGCGCATATCTGGCTGGGGACGTCGGTGGAGAACGCGCGGCGCACCTCGCGGATCGCCCATGTCCGCGCCATGGCCGCCGGCATCCGTTTCCTGTCGCTGGAACCGCTTTTGGGTCCGCTCGGCCCGCTGGACCTGGAGGGCATCGACTGGGCGATCGTCGGCGGCGAAAGCGGCCCCGGCGCGAGACCCCTTGATATCGACTGGGTCCGCGACATCCGCGACCAGTGCCACGCGACGGGCGTCGCCTTCTTCTTCAAGCAATGGGGCGGAAGGACGCCGAAGGCCGGTGGCCGGGAGCTGGACGGGCGGACTTGGGATGAGTTTCCAAAAAAGGTTGAGGGAAAGGATAGTTTAAATTTATATTAGTGCTCCCTACCAACGGAGTACGATCGGATGTCCAATTTTTTCGACGAACAAAAGGCCCAAAGCCTGATAAAAGCAGAAATAGTGTCAAAATATTTTTGGGCATGGGCGAAAATAGTGTCGAAAAATAAACAGCGAATTGCTTATATTGATCTATTCGCTGGGCCAGGACGATACAAAGATGGATCTGCTACTACGCCGATTATGCTACTTACGCAAGTTTTAAAGAATAATGATTTAGCCAGCAAGCTTGTAACCTACTTTAACGATGCTGATAAGAGCAACAGTGATGCTTTATCAGCCGCAATCGCTGAAATACCGGAAATCAACAAGCTGAAATATCCGCCTATGGTTCAGAATTTCGAACTTAATGATGAGTTTGTCAAAGGAGTGGAACAGGTGAATCTAATTCCTACACTCGCTTTCATTGATCCATTTGGTTACAAAGGCCTTTCGATGAGATTGATAAACTCGGTTTTGCGCCATTGGGCATGTGAAGTAGTTTTTTTCTTTAATTATAGCCGTATTAATATGGGGATAATGAACGACTCTGTAATGAAGCACATGCAGGCACTTTTTGGCGACGATGAAGCACACAAATTACGAGAAACTCTTTCTGATCTTACTCCAACGCTCCGCGAATCAATGATAATTGAGCATCTGAGTAAAACGCTTATGGAACAAGGACGTAGGTATGTTCTTCCTTTCACATTTCTCACAAAAGTAGGAAATAGGACGTCACACTACTTGATATTCGTTTCGAAACATCCTCTTGGATACAAGATAATGAAGGAAATAATGGCTGGGAAAAGCTCTCGAACCAGTCAAGGTGTCCCTTCATTTGCATATTGCGAAGCGCATGAGAAAATGCCTCTCTTGTTCGAATTGGGGCGCCCAATAGACGAACTTGAGAGTATGCTGATGCACTATTTTAGTGGAAGAGAGTTGCCGATGATAAAGATTTTCCAGGAGCATCATGTCAACAGGCCCTTCATAGAGCCAAATTATAAGCAAGTCCTAATTAATATGGAGTTGAAGGGATTGATCGACGCCGACCCACCTGCTGACCGAAGGAGAAAGTTAAAGGGGAAGCCTACAATGGGTCACAACGTGATGATCAGGTTTCCTCATGTCTGAGGCGAGTGCCTACACCGCAACGGTTTAAGCTTTCTCGCTGCCCAACAAACACCACCCCCGCTGCCTCGAATGCCCGCTCCAGGTCCCGCAGGGTCCGGACCAGCGGTCTTCGCTGACCGCATTCGAAATCAAGGATGACGCTCTTGCTGACGCCGGAGCTATCGCGAGGTCCTGCTGGCTCCAGTCGAGCAACCGCGGGCGGCGCGGCAGAGTGCGGCCGGCGCACGGCTGGCGCGGCAGCCTCTACGGCATGCGCTTCCTCTGGCGGGAGCGGCCGGTCGTCTTCCTGCTATTCCGGTGGCCCGGCTGCCTCGGCACTGTGACGGCCGGCCTGTCGCTGGTAATCGCCCTGCTGCGGTAGGCGCCATGCCACGTGCTGGTTTCGGGCACGCGCAGGTCACGTCGGAGCGCAAGTGCGGGCGCGACAGGCCGCCTCGACCGCCGCGTGCCCAGCCGGCCGAACCGCGGCGGCGGTTTGCCCGACACAGGGTGAACGGGCGCGCTCCGACCGGCCTCACGCGCGGCGTAGCCGCGCTCATCCGCCCTCTCATGTTGGTTTGCGGCCGCGAGGCTCACCCGGTCGTTGCGGGGGCGATCAACCGGTCCAGCTCTCGACGGACGGTCGGCCACAGGCCGTCGAAGCCGTGGCCTTGCCCCGGCGCCTCGACGAACACGGCATCGACCCCGCGCGCCTGCAGCTCGGCGACATAGTCGCGGCCCAGGGCCGGGGCGGTGTTGTCGTCCCGGCTTCCGGTCACCGCGACGACGGCAAGGGACGGGGATATCGTCTCGATGAACTCGACGGGCGATTCGCTGCGGCTCCATGCGGATCGGCCCGACGACGATCGCCAGCGGCGGACGTCGCAGGGGCAGCTGACCAGAAGCGCGGCGTCCGCCACGTCCGGAAACCGCCCGATCACCGCTCCGACCTGGGCGGCGCCGCCGGAATGACCCACGACGACCGTCCGTGCCGCGCCGTGAAAGTCGCTCAACGCCCGCACCGCCTCGGCGACGGCGCGGTTGTTGCGCTCGGTGTAGTGGTCCCGGCGATTGTTGTGCGATCCGGTACTGCGGTTGCCCTGGCCGTCGGAATAGCCGGGCCGGATCATCGCCACTGCGACGATCCTTGGCTGGGCGCCGAGTTCCTCGGCCCGGCGGATCATGTAGTCGGCCGGGCCGCCGCGCGACAGGTCCCCATGGAGCAGGACGACCAGCGTCGGGGACGGTCCGGCGGTCTCCGTGCCGCGGGTCTGAACGGCCAGGCACAACCCCGCTCCGGCGACCGCCTCGCTCAGGGGCCGGCCCTCGCACGGCGCCGCGTCCCCCGCGACCTCCCCGCCCGCGGTCGTCTGGCAGGCAGCCACGACAAGGGCCAACAGAGCGAAGAGCACTGCATGGCTCTTCCGCCACAAACCCCGAACGGACCTTCGCATGTGCCGAGTTCCTCCAGCCGCCGACGCAACCCCGAGCAGGGTCTTCATCGTCGATATTTCTACGGGTGGGTTCTGTAGCACGACAATCTTAAAAATTGATGACGCCTGCGCCGAGAACGTATTTTCCGCTGCCGGAGCGCACGGGCGCGACGTGCCGTGCAATCGCTCGGCGCTCGGACGAGCTACGGCTCGATCCGCGCCCTGACGAAGGCGACGCGCTCGGCGACCGGGGCCTTCGGCAGGGGCACCAGCGCGTAGCCGGCGCCCGTGTAGGCGGCGACCATCGCGTCGTGGGTGGCGACCGCCTCCGCCCAGTCCTGCCTGCGCTCCTCGTCCGTGCCGTATATCTCGCGCCAGGGCGGGGCGATGAAGACCGCCGGCGCGTAGCGGCAGGTTTCGACCGCGCGCCGGACGTGATTCGGCACCTCCTGGCCGATCAGGGTCAGGTAGCCGGCGATGTCGACCAAGCCGCGGTCGAGGACCACCGGTCGGCCCGCCTCCCGCGCCGTGCGCCAGGCGGCGAGGTCGCGGGCGAGCATCAGTTCGGCATAGAGGTCGGCATCCTCCCACGGCACCGCCCGCCCGCCGATCGTCACCTGATCCCGGATGATCGCCCGCCCGGCCTCCGGCACGGTGGCGACGCCGGCGGCGGCCAGCGCCTCCACCAGGGTCGTCTTGCCGGAGCCGGGGCCGCCGGTGACGACATGGAGACGGGCAGTGTCGGGCATGCGTGGAACTCCCATGAGGGTGGGCGGGCGCAGGCCGCGCCGACGGGCGGCGGCGCGGCGGACGGGATGATGAAGTCGCGGCAGGGGGGCAGGTTGGCGCTCGGTCTCGCGCTGGTGCGCGAGACGGTTCCCCGCGAGCGGGGAGCGGGCACCGGGGAGGGGCCGCGATCTAGGAAGGCCGCTGGCGGTGCCCCGGCGCCGTGTCGACGGGTCGGATGATGCCGCTTGCGGCGGCGCGGAGCAAGCGCCGGAAGCTGGGGCACGCCATGTGCCGGGGCGCGGGGCAGGCGACGGCGTGGCGCAGGCCGTCGCGCATCGCCGCCAGCCGCTCGATCGTCCGGTCCAGGTCGTCCGCCTTGGCGGCCAGTCGGCCGCGGTCGATCCGCGGCTCCCCGTCCGCACCGAACATGCCCGCGATCTCGTCGAGCGAGAAACCGGCGGCACGGCCGAGCGCGATCAGCGCCAGCCGCTCCTCCACCTCCGGGTCGAACAGGCGGCGCAGGCCCCGCCGGCCGGTCGAGGCGATCAGCCCCTTCTCCTCGTAATATCTGAGGGTCGAGGCCGGCACGCCGGTCCGCCGGGCCACCTCGGCGATATCGAGTCGCTTCACCGCTTGACCTCAAGTCGACTTGAAGTGGCAGCCTATCGCCTCCCCGCCCCGGAGGGCAAGCACGAGGAGACGGAGATGGAGGTCGGAAGCGACATCGCAGGCGCCCAGCGGGCGCTGTGGAACGGCGTCAAGGGCCATGGCTGGGTCGCGGCGCGGGAGGCGGTCGACACCATGTTCGCGCCGATGCGCGACGCGCTGGTCGCCGGTGCGCGCGCCGCCTCGCCCTCGCCGCGGCGGGTGCTCGACATCGGCTGCGGCACCGGCGACGTGACCCTGGCGCTGGCCCGGGCGCTGGCCCCCGGCGGCGACTGCATCGGCGTCGACATTTCCGCCCCGATGCTGGCGGTTGCCCGCGCCGAGTCCGAGTGCAGGGGCCTCCCGGTCCGCTTCGTCGAGGCCGATGCGGGGCGCCACGCCTTCGCTGGGCCGGCGTTCGACAGGATCGTCTCGCGCTTCGGCGTGATGTTTTTCGACGATCCGGCGGCCGCGTTTTCGAACCTCCGGCGTGCGGCGGCGCCGGGGGCGGCGCTTCACGCGCTGGCCTGGCGCGACGCGGCGGAGAACCCGTTCATGACCACGGCGGAGCGTGCCGCCGCGCCCCACCTTCCGGCACGGCCGTCCCGCCGTCCGGACGGGCCGGGCCAGTTCGCCTTCGCCGATCCCGCCCGCGTGCGGCGGATCCTCGAGGACGGTGGCTGGATCGAGGTCGACATCCGCCCCGCGGACTTCGCCTGCGCCCTGCCGGCAGCGCGGCTCGACGAGGTGATCACGCGGCTCGGTCCCCTCGGCGAGGTCCTCCCCGACGCCGACGCCGATAGCCGCGCGCACCTGCTGGCGACGGTGCGCGCCGCCTTCGCCCCCTATGTTTCGGGCGGCACGGTCCGCTTCACCGCCGCCTGCTGGACCCTCGCGGCCCGGGCGCCGGCGGCGTGAGGCTGGGAGTGGCTGTGCTCCAGGTCGGCCGGGCCGTGCTGGTGGTTTGCGCGACGCCCGGCGGAGGGCGTGTCGCGCAAATCCTTCGGATCCGGGCGACCGACGGCAAGGGGCGACCGCCGCCTAGTGCCGAAAATGGCGCATGCCGGTGAACACCATGGCGATGCCGGCATCGTCGGCGGCGGTGATCACCTCAGCGTCGCGCATCGAGCCGCCCGGCTGGATCACCGCCGTGGCGCCGGCCTCGACCGCCGCCAGCAGGCCGTCGGCGAACGGGAAGAAGGCGTCGGACGCCACCACCGAGCCCTCGGTACGGGGCGTCGCCTCGCCTTCGGCGCGGCCCGCGTCCTCGGCCTTGATCGCGGCGATGCGGGCGGAATCGACCCGGCTCATCTGCCCCGCCCCGATGCCGACGGTGGCGCCGCCCTTCGCATAGACGATGGCATTCGACTTGACGTGCTTGGCGACCCGGAAGGCGAACAGCAGGTCCTCGAGTTCGGCCGCGGTCGGCGCGCGCTTCGTCACGACCGTCAGGTCCTCCGCCTCGGTCTGCCCAGTGTCGCGGGTCTGGACCAGGAGGCCGCCGGCGACCGTGCGCACCACCAGATCCTCTTCCTGCGGGTCGGGCAGGCGGCCGGTCAGCAACAGGCGCAGGTTCTTCTTCGCCGACAACCGCTCCAGCGCGCCGGCATCGGCGTCGGGGGCGATCACCACTTCGGTGAAGATCTCCGCGATCGCCTCCGCCGTCGTCACGTCGAGCGGGCGGTTGCAGGCGACGATGCCGCCGAAGGCGCTGACCGGGTCGCAGGCCAGCGCCTTCAGCCAGGCCTCGATCAGGCTGTCGCCGGTGGCGACCCCGCAGGGGTTGGCATGCTTGATGATGGCGATCGCCGGGTCCTCGAACTCGGCGACCAGTTCGAACGCCGCGTCGGTGTCGTTGATGTTGTTGTAGCTGAGCGCCTTGCCCTGGACCTGCCGCGCCGTTGCCACGCCCGGCCGGTCGTCTGCGGTGCGGTAGAGCGCCGCCTGCTGGTGCGGGTTCTCGCCGTAGCGCAGGGGCAGCGTCCGCCGGCCGGCAAGGCCCAGGCGGGCGGGCAGCAGCTCGTCCGTCTGCTCCGCGAACCACGCCGCGATCGCCGCGTCGTAGGCCGCGGTGCGGGCATAGGCGGCGGCGGCCAGGCGGCGGCGCAGGCCGAAGGTGGTGCCGCCGTCGGTCGCCGCCATCTCGTCCATCACGGCGTCGTAGTCGGCGGGGTCGGTCAGGACCGCGACGAAGGCGTGGTTCTTCGCCGCCGCTCGGATCATCGCCGGGCCGCCGATGTCGATGTTCTCGATCGTCGTCTCGAGATCCGCGCCGCGGGCCACCGTCTCCTCGAACGGGTAGAGGTTGACCGCCAGCAGGTCGATCGGCGGGATGCCGTAGTCGGCCATGGCGTCCAGGTGGTCCTCGCTGTCGCGCCGGGCCAGCAGGCCGCCGTGGATCTTCGGGTGCAGGGTCTTGACCCGGCCGTCCATGATCTCCGGGAATCCGGTCGCCTGGCTGACCTCCTTGACCGGAATCCCCGCCTCCTCCAGGGCCCGGGCGGAGCCGCCGGTCGACAGGATCTCGACCTCCCGGTCGGCCAGGAACCGGGCGAAGTCCAGGATGCCGGTCTTGTCGGAGACCGAGATCAGCGCCCGCCGGATGCGCACCGGCGCGTCGTTCGCGCCGTCGGGGGCACCATCTGTGGCAGGGGCGGCGGTCCGGCGGAAATCGGTCATCCGGGGCGATCCTGAATTGGGCATGGCGGGGGCCGGCGGGGCGGCGGAGTGGCCGGAGCCTTCGGCGCGGAGGGCAGTTCTAGCGCGCGGCGCGGCACTTGTCGAACCCGCCGACCCGCGCCGCCCGGCGCAGCGAAACCCAGCGGGCCTATCAATACACTGTGCGTTAACCTTAGATGACGTACGGTCGTGATCGGTGGTTCCGAGGGGGAACCGGCCGACTGCGGGAGCGTGAGGGGTGTTCCGGGCCAGCTATGAAGTCGAAGTGCGTCGCGACGGTCGCTGGGTGCTGGAGGCTGCGGTGCCGGGCGAGGCGGCGGCCGCGGCGCTGGCCGACGGATTGGCGGCGGGCGACACGTCGGTCACCGCGGTGCGGGTGGTCCGGCTGAAGACCGGCATAACCGGCCGGGAATACGCGTCGGTGGTGTCGGAGCGGGAGATCGACCGGCCGCCGCCGCCGACCAACGTCGCCCGCGGCGTCGACCGGGCCGACCGCTGCGACACCGCCGCCGACCTCTACCGAATCGAGGCGCGGCTGGCGGCCGGGCGCGCCATGCGCGCGTGGCTCGATCGCCAGGGCCTGACGCCGATGGAACTCCTGCATTCGGGGCGTGATCTGAAGCGCGCCATGGACGCGGACCAGCTGGTCCCCGGGGCGGTGTTCCGCGTCGCCAAGATCCAGGCCGAGGCGGCGGGCGACGACGCCGCCGTCCGGCGCCGGCATCTCGATGGGTTGATTCGGGAAGCGGCCGACCGGGCGCGGGAGGCCGATGCCCGGCGCCGGCTGCCGATCCTGGAGCAGACGACGTTGGCGGCTCTGATCGCCGGTTTCCCCGACCTCCCGGCCGACCAGGCCGCGGATCCCACGGCCGATGCGGTGTTCTGGCCCCGCGTCGTGCTGGCGCGCGACCTGACGGGCCGCCGCTCCCTGACCGGAAAGCTGGAGCGGCTGCTCGATCTCGCGACCGGGGCGCTCGCCGAGACGGCGGCCGCCGGCCGGCGCGAGGCGGGGCGGATCGCCGTCCTGGTCGACCCGTTCCTGGCCGACTGCCTTGCCGCCGCGGAACCGGTGCAGGACCTCCTGGGTCCGCAGCCGGACCTGGCGGGTGCGCTCGTCCTGCTGCTCGACCTGATCGAAGGCCGGTGCGCCGCGCCGCCGACCGCCACCGCGGAACGGGTGACGGCCCTTGCCGCGGCGGCCGACCTGCCCGATGTGCGCGCGACCCTGCTCGACCGGGTGCGCCGGTCCCTCGCCGGGGAAACGCCGCTCGCCCGGGATTCCCGTGCGGCCGACCGGGCGCTGGGGTCGCTAACCGGCCGGCTGGTCCGGCCGGGCGGCATGGTCGGCGGGCCGGCGATCGCGGCGGCGCTGGTCGACCGGGCACAGCGCGGCCTGGCCTCCGGCGGAGCCGGCGGCCGGGTGCGGGCGATCCAGGCGGCCGCCGGTTGCTGCCCGACGCCGTGGCAGGAGATCGTCTTTCTGATCGCGCTCGCGCACGAGGCGGCGGCGCTGCCGGCCGGGTCGGCCGCTCTGGCGACGGAGACGGTCGGTGGGCTGATCGGCGAGACCCTGTCCCGCGCCCGCACCGCCGACGACCTCTGGCGCGCGCTGCCACCCGCCGACCGTCAGGGCCTCGGCCTCGACGTCCTCGCCGCCGCCCTTGCCGGGGCGCCGCTGGAGGAGAGCGCGAAGAAACTGGCGACGGCCCAGCTGCAGAGGCTGTCGGCGGCGGCCGCGGTGGCGTGACCCGCCGGTTTTGATCTGGTGATCAACCGGATGAGTCATCCCGGCGACGGCGGGGACCGTGATGGACGGCGCGCGTCGTGGCGGGAGCGACCTTCCCAAGAGTCTGCGCGCGATCGAGCGGCGGGAAAGGGGGGACGGGCAATTTCCCGGAGATTCATCACCAAGACGATCTCGCCCGCGCCATCACCGCCACATTCTAGAATTATTCAAAAAAGACCGCTTGAGGCGCCGCCGCGGCTGCCCATATCATCTTTCGAATGCCCGTCCGGGCATATCCCTTTCCGGCCGATCCAAAGAAGAAGGAGCCTTCCATGGCCGTCGCCATCGACATCGGCATCGCCGAACAGGACCGCAAGGACATTGCCGAGGGGCTGTCGCACCTGCTGGCCGATACCTACACGCTGTATCTCAAGACCCACAACTTTCATTGGAATGTCACGGGTCCGATGTTCAACACGCTGCACACCATGTTCGAGCAGCAGTACACGGAACTCGCGACGGCCGTCGACGAGATCGCCGAGCGCATTCGCGCCCTGGGCTTTCCTGCCCCCGGCAGCTATGCGGAGTATGCCAGACTTGCCAAGGTGAAGGAGGCCGAGGGCGTTCCGGCGGCGGAGGAGATGATCCGCCAGCTGGTCGAGGGCCAGGAGACCGTGGTCCGCACCGCCCGCGAGGTTTTCCCGGCGGCCGAGAAGGCGAGCGACGAGCCGACGGCCGACCTGCTCACCCAGCGCATGCAGATCCACGAGAAGACGGCCTGGATGCTGCGCTCCATGCTGGCGTAGAGTCGGCATTCCGATCCGATCGGGCGCCCGGGGCGCCGCGGCCGGGGCTGGACGCCCGGCGCGGCGCCCTTAGTGTCTGTGGGGCCATGACCACGACGCATCCCGAGTCGACCGGCGGTCCGCCCGCCGACATCCGAGACCGCCTCTACGCCGTCCTGTCCGGCGACGACGCCGAAGACCGCGTTTGCGAGGCAATCCCCGAAGGCGCGTGCACCGACGTGCCGCGCAACTACCTTCTCAACGTCGCCAACGGCGCCTGCACCAAGTTGGCCGAGCAGCTGGCGAGCCCCGGGCTGGTGCTGCCCTGGCTCCTCGCCGCGATCGGCGCGCCGGCCGGCCTGGTCGGCTTCCTGGCGCCGATCAAGCAGGTCGGCTCCCTATTGCCCCAACTGGCGGTGGCGGCGCAGATCCGAAGGCTCGCCCGGCGCAAGGCGGCCTGGGTCGCCGCCGGCATCATCCAGGCGGGCGCGCTGGCGCTGATGGTCCCCGCCGCGGCCCTGCTGTCGCCGGTCGCGGCGGGCCTCGCCGTCGTCGTGCTGCTGGCCGTCTTTTCGACCGCGAGCGGCATGGGCTCCGTCGCGTTCCAGGACGTCACCGGCAAGACGATCCCGAAGGGCCGGCGCGGCCGGATGCTCGCCAACCGGGCGATGATCGGCGGCCTTCTGACGCTGGTCGCCGGCGCCTGGCTGCGCTTCGGCCTGGGGGAGGCGCCGAGCGTCGCTCCCTATCTCTGGCTGCTCGGCATCGCTGCCGGGCTGTGGGCCGCGGCCGCCCTGCTGTTCGGCCTGATCGCGGAGGAGCCGGGGGCGACCGAGGGCGGCAGGAACGCGCTCGACCAGGCGAAGCAGGGCGTGGGGCTGGTCCGGGAGGTGCCGGGCTATCGCAAGTACCTGACCGCCCGCGCGCTCCTGGTCCCGGTCGAGGTGGCCATGCCGTTCTATGCCCTGCATGCGCACCAATTGTTCGGCGGCGCGGCGGCGGCGCTGGGCGTCTACGTCCTGGCGGTCGGCGTGGCGAACGTGGTGTCGAGCCCGTTCTGGGGCCAGTTCTCCGATCTGTCGGCGCGCCGGACCATGGCGCTGTCGTCGGCGATCGCTTCGGCGACCGCCGCGATCGCGCTCGGCTTCGGGCTGCTGCCGGAGGGCTGGCAGACGCCGTGGGCCTATGCCGTCGTGTTCTTCATCCTGGGCATCGCGGTCAGCGGCGTGCGGCTGGGGCGCAAGACCTATCTTGTCGACGGCGCGCCGAAGGACGAGCGGCCGCTCTACGTCGCCTTCGGCAACACGGCGATCGGCGTGGTGACGCTGGCGGCGGGTGGGCTGGGCATCCTGGCGCAGGTCACCTCGATCGAGCTGGTGATCGGCGTCCTGCTGGCGCTGGGGGCGGTCGGCGCAGTGGTCAGCCTCGCGATGCCGGAGGCCGACCGGATGGCCGATCAGACCGGCACGGGCACGGGCGGGTGATCAGGGCATGGGAAGATGCTCACCCGACGGTGTTTTGACCGGAGGCCGAATGCACCCCATTGTCATTGGCAGGACAATCCGCCTTTCCGCCTAGGAGGAGACCGAGCGCCATGCTGATCAAGCGCAAGCGCGGCTGGGAACTGCCGGAAAGCGCCGCGACGCCGCAATGGGCCTGGCTGAACCGGCGCCGGTTCATGGCCGGTGCGGCCGGTCTGGTCGCCGGCGCCGCGGCCTTGCCCGGGACGGTGCGCGCCGCCGTTCCGGAGGACGATCCGACCGCCGACCTCTATCCGGTGCCCCGCAACGAGGCCTTCCAGGTCCAGCGCGCGATCACGCCGGAAGACACGGTCACGACCTACAACAACTTCTACGAGTTCGGATCCCACAAGCAGATCTGGCGCGCCGCGCAGGAGATGCCGGTCCGGCCCTGGACCGTGACGATCGACGGCCTGGTCGAAGAGGAACGAACCGTCGACGTCGACACCCTGATCCGCGCCATGCAGCTGGAGGAGCGGGTCTACCGCCTGCGCTGCGTCGAGGCCTGGGCGATGACCGTGCCCTGGGCCGGCTTTCCGATCCGCGCGCTGGTGGACTGGGCGCGGCCGCTCGGCTCAGCCAAATACCTGAGGATGGAGACGTTCGGCGATGCCGACTGGGCGCCCGGCTTCCGCCAGTTCTGGTATCCCTGGCCCTATGTCGAGGGACTGACCATGGCGGAGGCGACCAACGAGCTCGCCTTCATCGGCACCGGCGTCTACGGCCGGCCGATGCCGGAGCAGAACGGCGCCCCGATCCGGCTGGTCGTGCCGTGGAAATACGGGTTCAAATCCATCAAGTCGATCATCCGCTTCACCTTCACCGAGGAGCGGCCGAGGAGCTTCTGGGAGGAGATCCAGCCGAACGAGTACGGCTTCTGGGCCAACGTCAACCCGGAGGTGCCACACCCGCGCTGGAGCCAGGCGGAGGAGCGCCTGCTCCCCGGCAACGAGAAGGTGCCGACCCGCCTCTACAACGGCTACGAGGAATGGGTGGCGGATCTCTACACGGACGTCACCGGCCGGGATCGGGAGCGGCTGTTCATGTAGACCCGTCGGCGGCCGCCGCGTCGCCGGAGCGCGGCGCCGCCGCTAGGGCGCGATCGGTGGCGCGAGGGGGCGGCGTCGCCAGCCGGTACTTCAGGAAGATCGTCCCGCCGTGGTCGACCTCGACGACGAAGCGCGCCCCCAACCGATCGAGTGCCCCGAGCTTCCGGCGGGAAGGCGGCAGCAGGAACGTCATGTACGGGATGCGCGGATCGGACCGGGCGAAGGCGATGGCCTGGCGCAGGATCCGCGGTCCGAAGCCGAAGGCCTCCGGTTTCGGGACCAGTCCGGAATCCCACTCCTCGCCCTCCCTCTGGAAGCCGCCCCAACCGACATAGCGGCCGTTCCGGAGGATCGCGCAATGCCCGAGCCCGTCGCGGTGCCAACCCTCCTCCTTGGCCGCGACGAAGCGCTCCGCCGCGCACCGATCCCATCCGGTGGCGAGGAGCGGCATGTGGTCGGCCATCCGGGGGTCGGACATGTGGGCGACCAGAATCTCCAGCGGGATCTCCGTCAGGCGGACGAAGACGACGTCCGGCGATCTCTGCCGCCTCATGGGGGCGGTCCTTCGGGGGCGCTCACGGTTTCAAGGGCGACCCTACCCTAGGATCGGACGGCGCGCACCGCCGGGACCGCCTCGGGACCCATGAGCCGGGCAAGAGCCCCGTTCCGCCGGCGAAGGAAGGCTGCCAGCAGATCGCCGTAGTCGGGCGTCACGGCCGCGTGCACCGATGGCCGGCGGGCCAGCGACTCCCGCCAGGCGGGGACCTTATCGAGCCCGTCGAAGACCCCGAACTCGCCGATCTGGTCGAAGCTGTCGAAATAGCGGAACACCGGTCCGAACACCGCGTCGACCAGGCCGAAGCGCGCGCCGGCGAACCAGGGACCGCTCTCCAGCTGGTCCTCCAGCAGCCGGAACCGCCTGGCCAGGGACGCCGCCCTCTCTCGCAGCGAGGGCATGTCCGGCGCGGAATAGAACCCGGCGATGTCGTTCAGCACTTCCGAGCCGAAGCCGATCCAGGCCCGGTGGCGGGCGCGTTCGACCGGGTCGGCGGGGTGCAGCGGGTGGGGCCGCGTTTCCTCGAGGTACTCCAGGATCGCCGCGGATTCGAACAGCACCGCGTCGCCGACCTTCAGGACGGGCGTCCGGCCGAGGGGGGACATGGCCAGGAACCAGTCGGGCTTGTCGGCGAGGTCGACCGTGGCGCGGTGATGCGCCACGCCCTTTTCGGCCAGCGCGATGGCGATGCGCTGGACATAGGGGCACAGAGCGTGACTCACGAGGGTGATCGGGGTGGACATGGGACTTCTCCTGTCGAGAAGGAGGGCGGATGCCGGCGCAGCGGAGATGGCGATGGCCGGGCCCTCGCGTTCGTGGTCAGCCTGCCGGCCGCGGGCGGACGACGACGGTCGCCCGCATGTGCGGGTGGAAGGCGCAGAAGTAGGGGTGCTCGCCGGACGTCTCGAAGACGATGCCGCCCGTCTCGCCCCGGCCGAGGGGGCCGGTGCTCCACCCTTCGCCATCGGCCGTCGCCGTGTGCGGCGCCACGTCGTCGTTGAGCCACACGACGCGGTCGCTGGCCCTGATTTCCACCCGGTCGGGGACGAAGGCGAAGCGGACGATCCGCACCTCGGTGTCATGGGGGCCGTCATGCGCGGCGAGCCGGCGCGGCAGCACGGCCACGGCCAGGGCGGCGCCCAGACCCCGGCCGAACCGCCGGCGCGACGCCAGCATCAGCCGGCGCATGCGAGGCCCGCGACCATGCTCTCGGCATGGGCCTCGTGGGCCCGAAAGGTCACCAATGCGTCCTCCAGGAGCGCCTTGAGCGGTTCCACCGTGACGTTCGGGATGAAGCTCTCGGCGACGGTCTCGTTGACCAGCTGGTGGTAGCCCAGCTCGTTCGCCGCGTAGGCGCAGTCGAAATCCCGGCCGGCCAGCGACGCCAGCTCCGTGCGCCTGGCTGCCGCGGTCTGGTCGAGCGCCCGGGAGAGCGCGTTGTCCCGCGGCGTCACATCCAGCTCGGCCACGAGCCGACCGGCCGCCTGGTTCACGGCGGTATGGTCCCTGATCATGGTTTCGGCGAACGCGCGCACCTCGCTGTTGTCGGACAGTGCCAGCGCCAGGTGCGCATAGCGGATGTCCAGGGCGCCCGCGGTATAGGCGGCATGGGCGATCTCGAGATCGGTCATCGGCTCTTCCGCCTGCGCGGCGAGACCGGCGAGGGCGATGGCGGCGGCGAGGCCGGCGGCAAAGCGAAGGACAGTCATCGTAAGGCTCCTCGTTCGGTTTGCGATGACACCGAGGTACCGGCTTCTTGCCGGCGGTTGAATGTGCATGCGTTCGGATTTCCTGCTGGATCGTCCGGCAGGATGGACGAGGCCGAATCCGGCGGTAAACTCGGCGGGATGTTGGACCTGCTCAGCGACATCCTGACCCGCCTGTCGTTGCGGGGGACGCTCTACTTCCGGACCAGCTTCACCGAGCCGTGGGGCGTTCGCGTGCCGGCCTACCGCGACGTGGCGCGGTTCCATTTCGCCCACCGGGGCGAGGCGCTGGTGCGCATCGCCGGGCAGTCGGCCCCGGTGATCCTGGCGCAGGGAGATCTGGTGATCATTCCGCACGGCACGGCCCATGTCCTGTCCTGCCGGCACACCGGCCCGGACGAGGCGCTGCCGCTCGACGACGTGCTGGACCGGTCCGGCTTTCCCGGCCACGGCACCCTGGTCTGGGGCGGCGAGGAAGGCGCCCAGGACACCCAGTTGATCTGCGGGCACTTCGCCCTGGCCGAAGGGTCCCGGCACCTGCTGTTCGACCGGCTGCCCCCGTTCATCCACCTCAGGGGCTACGGCGACGAGTCCGGCCCCTGGCTCGAGGCCACGCTGCGCGTGATCGGCGCCGAGGCCGGGGGCGCGCGGCTGGGCGGGGACCTGATCGCCCTCAAGATGTCCGAGGCGATCTTCGCCCAGGCGATCCGCGCCCATATCGAACAGACGCGCGACGGCAAGGGCGGGATCGCAGGGTTCGCCGATCCGCACCTCGCGCGCGCGCTCTCCGCCTTCCACCGCGCACCGGCGGCGGAATGGACCGTGGCGGCCCTGGCGCGCGAAGCAGGCCTGTCGCGGACAGGCTTTGCCGAACGGTTCGCGGCACGCCTCGGAGTGACGCCGATGGGCTACGTGACCGCCTGGCGGATGCAGATCGCGCGCGAAGCCCTCTCCACGCGCGGCCTGAGCGTGGTCGAGGCGGCCGAGGCGTCGGGCTATGCCTCTGAATCGGCGTTCAGCCGGGTGTTCCAGAAAGAGATCGGCGTCGCTCCGGCCACCTTCCGCCGATCCGGCGCCCAGCGGTGGCCGGCAATCTAGCCGATCGTCCTCCATTCCGGACGATCTGCATAGTTTGGCGGACGTTCTGGAATTCAGCGTCCGGCAGCGACGGGGTAGTCAGGGGTTGCGGCGAGGATGTCGCCGCTCCTGAAACCCGTCGAAAGGACGCAACGACATGCGTTTCGTCACCAGGACCATCCACGCGTGGCTCGATTATCCGGTCGCGCTCGCGCTCATCGTGCTGCCGTTCCTGCTCGGGCTCGGCGCCTCCAGTCCCCTCGCGCTGGTGGTTTCGCCCGTGGTGGGCGTCGCGGCCTTCGTGATGACCCTGTTCACCGACCACCCGCTCGGGCTCGTGCGGGTGCTGCCCTACAGCCTCCACCTCGCCGTCGATCTGGCGGCCGGGCTGCTGTTCGTCGCCGTGCCCTTCGTGCTCGGCTTCGCCGAGCTGGACGCCGCCTACTACCTGCTGAACGGCGCCGCCGTCGTGGCCGTCGTCAGCCTGTCGAAGCCCGAAGCCGAGCTGGTCTCGGCCAATCCCTTCTTCTGATGCCGGAGGAATTCCCCATGGCACGCATCACCCAGGTTTCCGACGCCGCGGCCGGCGCCGACGCGACCTCCTATTTCACCGCGATCAAGGGCAAGGTCGGCATGGTGCCGAACCTCTACCGGGTTGCGGCGAACCAGCCGGCGGTCCTGGCCGCGCTGCTCGGTCTGAACGAGACGCTCGCCGGCGGCGGCTTCGACGCCCGCACCCGCGAGGCGATCGCGCTGGCGGTGGCCGGAGCCAATGCCTGCGACTACTGCGCGTCGGCCCATGCCGCGATCTCGGCCGGCCTGAAGGTCCCGCCGACGAGCGTGGACGCGCATCTGACCGGCCGCTCCGACGACCCCCGCCTGGCGGCGATCCTGCGCCTTGCCCTGGCGATCGTGGCCGAGCGCGGCCTGGTATCTGATGCCGATCTGGCGGCGTCGCGCCAGGCCGGGCTGTCGGACGCCGATATCGTCGAGACGGTGGGTCAGGTGGTGGCGAACATTTTCACCAACTACCTCAACCATGTCGCGGCGACCGACATCGACTTTCCCGTCCGCCGCGCCCGGGCGGCCTGACCCTTGCGGCCCGGTGCGCCTTCGTGCCGGGCCGTCCGCCCCCGGAGCATCCTCCAACCACTTGCACTCTTGCTCCGATCGGGTCGCTTTGAGTAGCGCGCGTTTGCCAAATCGATCGAAAACTCCCCTACCATCGACATGGGATTGGCCGTCGCTCGCCTGCCGGGCTGGGGCTGGATCCGACGTCCAGGACAGGAAGCAGCCGGCGATGCGATGCCGGCAGGGGAAGACGGATGACAACGGCAATTCGAACGGCCTTTCTGGCCGTGGGCCTGGCCCTGACCGCCTGGGTCTGAAGCCCGGCCCCGGCCATGGCCCAGAACAACAGCTGCCAGTGGGCCTTCGACGGCGATTGCGACGAGGCGCGCTACGGCGGGACGGGCGCCTGCCCGGCCGGCACGGACACCGCCGACTGCTCGGCGCCCAGCGGCCCGAATTCCTGCCAGTTTGCGTTCGACGGCGAATGCGACGATCCAAACTTCGGCGGCACCGGCGCCTGCCCGTCGGGGACCGACACCGCCGACTGCTCCGCTCCGTCCGGGCCGAACAGCTGCCAATGGGCGTACGACGGGGAGTGCGACGAGAGCCGCTATGGCGGTACCGGCGTCTGCTCGTCGGGGACCGACACCGCCGATTGCGCCCCGCGTTCCGGCGGGCGGGGGTCGCCGAACAGCTGCCAGTACGCCTTCGACGGGGAATGCGACGAGCCCGGGATCGGCACCGGCTTCTGCGCCTCCGGAACCGATACGGCGGATTGCCGCGGCGTCTCGGCGCCGTCGGACATGGTCTACCAGATCCAGGTCCGACTGCAGCGCATGGGCTACAATCCCGGCCCGGCGGACGGTCAGATCGGCCCGAACACCCGGCGCGCGATCATGCAGTTCCAGCGCGATCTCGGCCTGCCGGTGACCGGCCAGGCGAGCTACGAGATGCTGCAGCGGATGCCGTGACGGCCATGCGCAGGGCCCTGGCCATGTTTCCGCCACGCAATGGCCCCTTGCGCCGACGCGGATGGCCGGGTTAGCGTCCTGACAGCGTTCAACAACGGAAAGGAGGTGATCCAATGTCGAGTGAGATCCGGTTCCGCCCCAGCCTTGGCACGGGTCATCGGCAGGGGAGCAGCCTCCGCTGCCGCTGACCGTACCCGGGTCATGAGACCCCAGGGGCTGGAGGCAGAGCCAGCTCACGGAAGGCCCCGGCAATCGCCGGGGCCTTCTTCTTTGGGCGATCGCCCGCCGCCATCGACCTTGCGGCGGCGCCGCGCTAGGGTGACGTGCAGGAGGAGGCGGTCGCGACCGTTGTCCGACCACCCCACCCCCCAAGACGGTGCGGCCAAAGAACCGCACCCGGAGGAGCCGCATGACCACCCTCGACCGCGCGGCCGAGCACCGGCCGCGCCCGCACACCGACGTATCGAAGATCCTGGCGTCGATCGATCCGCACCGCATCCTGGTGCTGCTGGAGGAAATGCAGGCCATCGCCAGCCCGACCGGCTACACCGACACGATCGTCCGGCATGTCTGCGGCTGGCTGGGGGCGCTGGGCGTCGATTACGAGCTGACCCGCCGCGGCGCGATCCGGGTCAACCTGCCGGGCGAGCGGTCGAGCCCGGACCGGGCGATCGTCAGCCACCTCGACACGCTGGGCGCCCAGGTCATCTCGCTGAAGCCCAACGGTCGGCTTGGCGTGCGGCCCATCGGCACCTGGGCGGCGCGGTTCGCGGAAGGGGCGCGGGTGACCGTGTTCACCGAGGCGGGCCCCCGGCGCGGGACGATCCTGCCGCTGAAGGCATCCGGCCATGTCTACAACGAGGAGATCGAAACGCAGCCGGCGAATTGGGACAATCTGGAAATCCGCGTCGACGAGCGGGTGACCAACGCCGAAGACCTGGCGGCGCGCGAGTTCAACGTCGGCGACATCGTTGCGGTCGACCCGCAGATCGAGATCACCGAAACCGGTTTCGTCAACTCCCGCCACCTGGACGACAAGGCCGGGGTCGCCGCGATGATGGCGGCGCTGGAGGCGCTGGTACAACACCGGGCGCGGCTGCCGATCGAGTGCCATTTCCTGTTCACGATCTCCGAGGAAACCGGTTCCGGCGCGTCCGCGGTGCTGCACGGCGACGTGGCGGAGCTGCTGGCGGTCGACAACGCCACCGTGGCGCCGGGCCAGAACTCCAGCGAATACGGCGTCACGATCGCCATGGGCGACATGACCGGGCCGTTCGATTTCCATCTGACCCACGGCCTGATCGACCTCGCCAAGCGGTTCGGGATCGAGCACAGCCGGGACGTGTTCCGGCACTACCGCTGCGATGCGGCCTCGGCGATCGAGGCCGGCAACGACATCCGGACGGCGCTGATCTCCTTCGGTCTCGACGCCAGCCACGGCTGGGAGCGGGTGCATGTCGATTCCCTGCTCGCCATCGCCCGGCTGACCGCGGTCTACGCCATGGCGCCACCCATGGTCGCGCGCGACCGCCTCGACCTGGGGCCGATCGAAGGCTTTCCTGACGTCCAGGAATAGACTGCCCCGACCGGTATTGGGTCTGCCTCGGCGTCGGCCGCCGGATCGGCCGCGGGCCAGCCGTCTGGTCGGCAGGCGCAACCCGATCTCCCGTCTTCGTGTTGGTTTCGGTGATGCAGCCCCGGCCGCCGGCGGGCGCCGCATGTCCGGGGCGTGACTCGGGGCGTGCCCCTGGTCGAAACCGCCGGTCGGCGGCAGGATGGACGGAAGGAGAGCGATGCATGGTCCGGGGCACCCTGCTGATCGGTGCGGCGACGGTGGCCCTGTCCGGCTGCGCCCAGAAGCTCCAGCTCGCTGAGGCCTGTGAACTCGACACGACGCTGTCCGCGGAGGCGCGGGCCGAATGCCTGGATCTGATCGCCCCGGCGGCGGCCCTGCCGCGCCCGCCTGAGCAGGCGGCGGCGTCCCGGCGCGTCTTCGGACAACGTTCCAGCGAGGACGCCTCCGCCCTGGCATCCACCCGTTCGGCGGTGCCGGACCCGGCCTCCGCTTCGGCGGACGCCCCGGCCACGGGCGGGTCCGAAAGCGGCGGCTCCGGCGGCGATCCGCACGGCGGCGGCAGCGGGGCTTCCGGAGGAGCAGGCTCCGGCGGTGGGGGATCGCAGGGCGGCGGCTCGTCGGGCGGCGGCCAAGGAGGCGGCACGTCCGGCGGCGGCGGCCAAGGCGGCGGGGACCCCTCGGGCGGCGGCGACCCCGCAGGCGGTGGGTCGCCGGGGGGCGGTGGTTCCGGTGGCGCCGGCTCACCGTCGGGCGGCGGCTCGCCGGGTGGCGGCTCCCCCGGCAACGACGATGACGGTGACGATGACGGTGACGATGACGACGACGACGACGGACGCGGCAACGGGGCCGGCCGGGGCGGCGGCCCACCCGATCACTCGGCGGCCAGGGGCCGCGGCAATCGCGGCGGGCGGAACTGACGGTTTGGCCCCCGAGGGGCGCCATCGGCCGGCTTGCCTGAGGGGCCGGCCTCTCCGGAGCCCCGGCGTGCCGGTTGCATGACGCCCTCGTCCCGCGACGGCATGGCGCCGCCGCGACCGCCGGCCGATGATGGCCGCCGGGGTTCTTTCACGAGGAGACGGCGGCAATGGTCTATCGGCTCTACTACTGGCCCGGGATCCCAGGACGCGGGGAGTTCGTGCGCCTCGCGCTGGAGGAGGCGGGTGCGGACTACGCCGACGTCGCGCGCCTGCCGGAAAGCGAGGGCGGCGGCGCCGAGGCGATCGCCCGCCTGCTCGACGATCCGGGTCAGAGACGCCCCGCCTTCGCCCCGCCGGTCCTGGACGACGACGGTCGGCTGATCGGCGAGACGGCCAACATCCTGTTCTTTCTGGGCGAACGGCACGCCCTGGCGCCGGGCGATCCGGCGGATCGGCTCTGGGTCCACCAAATCCAGCTGACGCTGTGCGACTTTCTGGCGGAGGCGCATGACACTCATCACCCGATTTCCTCGGCTGACTATTTCGAGGACCAGCGCGAGGCGGCGCGGGCCCGGGCGACCGCGTTCCGGACGGTCCGGATGCCGAAATACGCCGCCTGGCTGGATCGGGTCCTGGCCGGCAACGACCGGTCGGAGCTCTGGCTGGTCGGCGAGGAGCCGAGCTATGCCGATCTCTCGCTGTTCCAGATCGTCGCCGGGCTGCGACACGCCTTCCCGGAGACGATGAAGGCGCTGGAAGCGGATCATCCGCGCCTGAAGCGAGTGCATGACGCCGTCGCCGAACAGCCCCGGGTGGCAGCCTATCTTGCCGGCGACCGGCGCCTGCCGTTCAATCAGGACGGCATCTTCCGCCACTACCCGGAGCTGCAAGGCTGACCCGCCGGCCGGCACCGGTGCCGGCCGGCGAGATCTCGGTGGGTCGGCCGACGGGTCTCAGGGGCCGGTCTGACCGGGTCCTCGACTGCCGCCGGGACCGGACGGCGCGCCGCCGGACTTTCCACCTGCCGCGGAGGAGGCGTCGCTGCGCTTCGAACCCGTCTCCTCGGCCTTCTCCTTGGCCTCGTGGCGGGCGGCCTCATAGGCTGCCCCGGCCACTTCCCGGCCCTTGTCCATGCCCTCCCGGGCGGCGGCGCGACCGCGGTCGACCATGTCGTCGCGCAGCGGACCGACATAGCGGTCTTCCGTCTCTGTGGCCGGCAACGAGGCACCGAGCGCGAGGCCGATGGCCAGCCCGACCGCCCCGCCGATCAGCGGCTCTTCATGGTAGGCCCGCATCACCGCGTCCTGTCCGCGGGCGGCACCATGAGCCGCATGGCGGCCGGCCTGGTCGGCGGCGTGCCGGGCGCGATGACCGGCTTCTCCTACGCGCTCCGAGGCGTGTTGGCCCGCCTCGCCGATCCGGTCGCGTGCGCTGCCGGCGGTGGATGAGGCCGCTGCCTTGGCCTTGTCCGCTGCCTGTCCGGCCTTTGCGCCGACGCCGTTGCCGGCAGAAGACCCGGCATGGCCTCCGACGGTGTTGCCGGCGGCGGGGCGGGGCGACGGGCGGCCGCCGGCGGGCGTGGCGCCCATCGCCGTGGCCGGAGCTCCCGGCGGCAGGCCCGGCTCGTCCGCAGCGCCCCGAGGGCCGCCGTCGTGGCCGCCGTCGTGGCCGTCGTCGGCGGCGCGCTCGCGCAGGTCGTCGGCGGTCGGACCGGCCCCGCTCATCAGCCAGGCAAGGCCGATGCCGACCAGGGCCAGGGGCAGGGGATTGTCGCGGACCTGGCGACCGAAATTCGCGGCCATGTCGGAGCCGCCGCTTCGGCGCATCAGGCCCATGGCCTCGTCGACCATCTGCCCCGGCGAAAACTTGCCGCGCAGCGCATCGACGGTATGCTCGATGTCGTCGCGGGTCGCCTCGACCTCGCGTTCGATGTCCTGGGTCGTTCGCGTCATCGGACCTTCTCCTTCGCCATATGGGCATCTTCGCGGGCCTGGTGGATCGAGCGGTCCGGGATCAACTGGTCCGGTTGCATCGCCTTCGTGCCCATGCGCACCATGGCGAAGCCGATCAGCGCGACGACGACGCCGACCACGAGCGCGGCCCAGCCGGCGCCGATCCAGTTGGCCAGCGCGATCACCAGCGCCTCGAGCAGGACGATCAGCGCGCCTAGCAGCAGGATCGCGCCGCCGGCGATCTCCATGCCGCCGCGGCCCATCGCTCGGAGATTCTCGCGCAATTCGGTTCGAACCAGTTCGACCTCCTTGCGGACGAGCGTGGTCGTCTCGCGAGTCAGGTCGCCGAGCAGGTCGGGAACGGAGCGGGTGCTCTGGCTATCGGCCATCTGGGTCAGTCCTTTCGCGTCGCCGGGCTGGCGGGGGTCGGGCCTTCGGGGCTGGGCGACCGGACGCTGCCGGCGGGCGTACGGCGCCCGGCCGTCGGACCGGCGGTGTCGCCGCCGGAGGCCGGCGGCAGGGGCCCGCGGCCGGCACCCTCACTTCCGGGTCGAGAATCGTCGCCGGCCGCCGCGGCGGGCCGGCCGGTGTCGGTGTGATGCTCGGGATGCTCGTGATGCGCCGAACTGCGCGCCATCCTGCCCAAGGCGATTCCGGCCAGGACCGAGCCGGCGAGGAACGCCGAAGGGTGGTCGCGGCCGAAATTGCGCAGGTCGCCCAGCATTTCCTCGGGGGTCTTTCGGGCGAGCGCGCGCGACAGCTGTTCCAGTCCCTGGGCCGCCTCGCCGACCATGCGGGCAGTGGCGGTGTGATGGGTTTCGCCGAGGTCGTCCTGGGCGCGGCGGATGGCGTCGGCGAAGTCCTCGATCGCCGAGGCCGCCTGGTCGGAGCCCTCCTCGGCCCATCGATGGGCCTCGCCGCGGGCCCGCTCGGCCGTGCGCCGGGCGTCCTCCTGCACCCTTTGGGAGAGGTCGTCCGAGCCGCCGGGGCTCGGCGTCCGGGGATCGGCCATGGGCATGGTCCTCCCTTGCCATTGGCGGGGATATGTGCCGAACGGGCGCCTGCCGGCGGTTGGGGGGAGGACAGGAGGTGCCTGACAGGCGGCGATCGCCGGCCTTGGGGCCAATCAACTCGGCGGGCCGGGCCTGCGTTGCGCCAGGGGGCCAATAAAGTCGTCGAGGGCGCGTCCCGACGCCGGGGCGCGGCCGCTATCGAACCGGCGGTTCGCAGGCCGGCTCCCGAACCGCCCGCCCGTGGAACGGCGGCGACGCGGCCGATCTTCGTGGAGGCCTTTGCCTTCGCCAAAAAAAACGCCCGGAAGCAAGGCTTCCGGGCGAGTTGAACAGGGAGGCTTCACGTCTGGGAGACGTAGGACACCGCCTAGACGATGCCCTGGCAAGACGATGCTGCAATGCAGCGGTCTCACGCCCTAAAAATGGTCAAACGACGCCTGCGCGCTAGGCATTTTGTCGGAAACCTCATATGCGCCAAGTGCATGGCTTGCCAGGACGCCATTTTCATCTGATAAATCAGACTCTTGTGATTCGTTGCGGAGGCGGTTCCATCGCGTTTTGCGACGCGGCGACCGGCCGAGGAGGGGGCTCGCTGCACTGCCCTCGTTCGGTTATGGCGCGACTCGGGACACCGGGGACCGGCCAGACGTCAGAAACGGCTCTCGCCGATCTTGCGCACCAGGAAGTCGCGAAAGACCTCGATCCGCCGAGAGTGGCGCAACTCCTCCGCGTAGACGAAATAGGATTCCGCGGTCGGTCCGGTAACGTCGGGCAGGACCTTCACCACGTTCAGGTTTTCGTCGACCATGAAGTCGGGCAGGGCGGCGAGGCCCAGGCCGCTGCGTACGGCGCGATAGATGGCGTACTGGTTGTTCACCTGCAGCGCGACCTTGCGCTCGGACGGGTCCGGATCGCCGACCGTCAGCAGCCAATTGACGTTGTCCACCGGCGGCTTGGTATCGCTGCCGTAGACGATCAGGTCGTGGTTGCGCAGGTCGCCGATAGTCTTCGGGATGCCGCGCCGCTTCAGGTAGTCGACGGAGCCGTAGATGTGGAAGCGCACCGTCATCAGGTGGCGCTGGATCAGGTCGGGCTGGCGCGGCGGCGACATGCGGATCGCGACATCGGCCTCGCGCATGCCCAGGTCGACCTCGCTGTCGGTCAGCAGGAGGGCGAGCTGGATGTCGGGATGCTGGTTCAGGAACTCCCGCGCCCGCGGCGTCAGCCAGGTGGAGCCGAAGGCGACCGTGGTGGTGACCTTCAGCGGGCCGCGTGCTTCCTGCTTGCTTTCCGACAGCTGCGCCTCGGTCATCGACAGCTTGGCGAAGACCTCCTTGGCGGTGCCGTAGAGAAGCTCGCCCTGCTCGGTCAGGATCAGGCCGCGGGCGTGGCGGTGGAACAGCGGGACCTTGAGGCTTTCCTCCAGTCCGCTGATCTGGCGGCTGACCGCCGACTGGGAGAGGTTCAGCTTTTCGCCCGCATGCGTGAAGCTTCCAGCCTCCGCCACGGCGTGAAACACGCGCAGCTTGTCCCAATCCATCCTCGTCTCCCGGACCGACGCCCAGTGCCATCCCTCGAAGGCGGCTGCCGGCTCTCGGAACTCTGGCCGACTTCACCTCACGGCGCGTCGCCGGCCCGGGGGAAACGGGAAATCCGGCGACGCCCCGCCAATATCGGCCCTTGCCGCCCGGGAGGCAACGGCAGAACCGCACGGGCCTCGATCGGTCGCGCCGATCCGGACCCTCGGCTACCACATGATGTGGCGGATCAGGCCCCGGCGGCGGTCACCGGCGCGACCTCGGCGCCGCCGGCATCCTCCAGCTCCGCGAGGTACTTCTCCGCCTCCAGCGCCGCCATGCAGCCCATCCCGGCTGCGGTCACCGCCTGGCGGAATACCTTGTCCTTCACATCGCCGGCAGCGAACACGCCCGGCACGTCGGTGCGGGTGGAATCGGGGGCGGTGATCACGTAGCCCTCGTCGTCCAGCGCCACCTGCCCCTTGAAGATGCCGGTCGCCGGATCGTGGCCGATCGCGATGAACAGGCCGTGCACCGGCAGCTCGGCCGGCGCGCCGGTCTGCGTGTTCTCGAGCGTCAGGCCCGTGACCCCGTCGGCATCCGTGCCGAGCACGTCCGTCACCACGTGGTTCCACAGCACGTCGACCTTCGGATGGCGCAGCAACCGCTCCTGCATGATCTTCTCCGCGCGCAGCTGGTCGCGGCGGTGGATCAGGGTCACCTTGTCGCAGATGTTCGCGAGGTAGAGCGCCTCCTCCACCGCCGTGTTGCCGCCGCCGACCACGGCGACCTCGCGACCGCGGTAGAAGAAGCCGTCGCAGGTCGCGCAGGCGCTGACGCCGCGGCCGTTGAACCGCTGCTCGCCCTCCAGGCCCAGCCAGCGTGCCTGGGCGCCGGTCGAGATGATCACCGCATCGGCTTGGTAGACCGTGCCGGAGTCGCAGCGCGCGACCAGCGGCCGGCCGGAGAAGTCGACCTCGGTCACGATGTCGAACTGCATCTCCGTGCCGACATGCTCGGCCTGCTTGGCCATCTGCTCCATCAGCCAGGGGCCCTGGATCACGTCGGCGAAACCGGGGTAGTTCTCGACATCGGTCGTGATGGTCATCTGGCCGCCGGGCTGCAGGCCCTGGACCAGCACCGGCTTCAGCCCGGCGCGTGCGGCATAGATCGCGGCCGTGTAGCCGGCGGGGCCGGAGCCGATGATCAGGAGCTGGATGCGGCGGGTTTCGGACATTGAGCGGGCCTCCATCGGTGCCGGGCGGGCGCGGGCGGATTCGGCGCGGGCGTAGATCATTCGAGACATCTAGAAACGTTTGCGCCACGACTCAAGGGCGGCGACCGTCCTAGAAGCCGAACATGTGGTCCAGCGAAAAGCTCTCCTCGCCCCGCATCAGCCCGTGATAGCCGAACAGGCGGCAGGTGGTGTCGCGAATCAGCACATAGGCGTCGGGACCGGCGGCGCGCCGCTCCTCCCACGCGAAGGCCTCCGAGACCCGGAAGAGATGGGAGCCGCCGCAGGGGATTTCGACCAGCCGGCTGGCGACCTCCTGCCCCTCCCGGTCGTGGAGGATCAGCCTGGTGGCGCTGTGCGGGTGCCACGGCGTCGAGGCCGGGTAGACCAGGTGGCAGAACGCGTCCCAGCGCGGGTCGGCCTCGCCGTCGGCGGCCGGGCCGGTGCGCAGGAACAGCCGCGTGGTCAGCCCCGGCGGCCGGCCGGCATAGCTCTGCGGCTCGTTGCGGTAGACCAGCGCGGTGTTGAACATGTGACTGCCGAAGCTGGTCTCGGCCGCATGGCCGCCGTCCCGTGCCTCGTAGCGGAAGATGCCGTGCAGCCAGCCGTCGGCCTCCATGCCGCCTTCGGTGGTCGGGTCGAAGTCGTAGACCAGCTCGACATGGCCGTACCCGCTGGGCAGCGACCGCCCGGCCCCGGACAGGAGGGCGTCGATCTCCAGCCAGACGCTGTCGGTGCGCTTCAGGGTGCCGAACCGATGCTGCGCCACCTCGCCGCCCGAGGCGTCGTAGACCGTGGCCATCAGCGGCAGGTGGCGCTGCGTCGTCGCCATCGGCGTCGGCAGCGCCCTGGTGCGGAACCGGTCGGTCGGCAGCACCGGCGCCGGCAGGATGTGCCCCTTGCCCATCAGGCTGCCCAGCTCGGGCAGGCGGGGATCCGGCTCCAGGTCGACCCGCTCCACATTGACGTGCGCGATCCGACGGCGGCCGGCGGCGTTGACGATCTCGTAGCGCGGCCGGACCATGTGCTTTCCGGCCAGCACCTCGATCTGGGCGGGATAGGCGGCCTCCGGCAGCAGCGCGCGGGTGTCGAGCGCCATCGTGGCGAACGGCGCCACCGGCTGGTCCAGGAACGCCGCCGTGTTGTCGCCGCCGCCCATCGGCCTCAGGCCGACTTCGCCCGGGGGGATTGCACGGGGATGGCTGTTCTGGATCCAGAGGATCACCCGCTCCCCGCCGTCGGGCGCCGGCAGTCCGGCGTAGAAGTCCGATGGCCAGGCATTGGCGTCGTGCGTGCAGCTCAGCACCGCGCCGTCGTCGCCGTAGGTGTCGAGCGCGTATTTGACGATGTCGTGCCCGCGGATCGAGACCGCATGCAGGAACAGCTGCCCCACAAACGGACCCAGGCCGAACCGCCGCCGCACCTCCGCGCTGTCGATCACGATCGTGCCGTTCGGCAGGCCCAGCGCCTCCTCCCACGCCGCCAGCCGGGTGCCGTCGGCATCGAACAGGGTGCAGTGCAGCCGCGGGCTTTCGGCCCCGTAGGCGCCCCAGTAGTTGGCCGTGACGAGCCGGGTGTGGTGGCCGGTGCCGGCCTCCCCCTCCTCGGTGCCGTCGGTGTCGCGGAAGAACGCGAAGTTGGTCGCGAAGTTGAGCGGCGTCAGATAGGTCCGCCGGTCGCTCAGCCGCTCCTCCGGAATTCGCATCTCGTCGAGCGTCACCACGGCGCAGCCCGGCGGCAACAGCCGGCGTACCTGGTCGATCAGCCGGGCCGCGTCGAAGGCGGCCAGGAACAGGGTTTCGATCGGCGCGCCCATCAGGTCGGTCACCGGCTTCGCAGGGCGGCCCAGGCGATCCTCGCCGACTTCGTCCACGTCCTGGACGAACACGTCGACCACGGTCAGCGGCGACAGGTCGTAGAACTCGGCAAAGCTCTCCAACTCGCCAAGGGGGTCGTAGACCGCGATCGGCCCCACCTCTGCCAGCCGCCGGATCAGTGCCGCCGCCGGGGCCGCCGCCTCCGGATGGGCCAGGGCCTTGTAGAGCGCGCTGCCGCCGCTGCGGTTGGAGAAGGTGCGGATGTTCAAGCCCATGGGGGTCGGGACCTGCCCTCGTGCCGGTGGGACTGGGATGTGCCGGGGCCCGTTATAGCGGCGCGGCCGGCGGACGCGAACCCCCGCCGGGCCGGGCCGCCGGGGATCAGCCGAACGGATTGAGCCGCTTGAGCGTCGCCGAGAGGCCGTGGCGCCGGCGCTCGCGGGCGACCACGCCGCCGTCTGTCACCCAGTTCAGTTGAATCGTGCGGCGCCGGCCGGCGAACGGCTTGTGGCCGTGCCAGGCGGTCGGTCCGTTGACGAAGGCCAGCAGCGTCCCGGCCACCGGCGGCACCTCCGCGGCGTAGTCGTCGAGGCCGTCAGCCGAGCGCAGCAGCCGCAACCTGCCGCCATCGGCCTCCCACGCGCCATTCATGTAGAGCAGTGCGGTGATCAGCTTGTCGGTGCTGTCGGTGTGGATCTGGCCGTCCTTCTGCCGCGTCATGCCGCGCACCGTCACCATGGTGGGCCGGCCGGCGAGGTCGACGCCGAACTTGTCCTCGATTGCGCGCGCCAGCGGTGGCGCCTCCAGCGCGTTCAGCATGTCGGCGAAGGCCGGGCCGAAGCGCAGCGCCTCCGGCGGGAAGCTGCCGGGCCGGTCGATCGCAGGGAAGTCGCGCTCGATCGCCACCAGTGCGTCGGGCTTGAGGAAGCCGGGGACGATCACATGGGGGAACGGGTCGGTCGACACCGGGGTTGAGGCCAGCGCCGCCAGGTCGAGCGGGTCTTCCTCGGTGCCGGGGGCGGTGCTCCCCGATCGGGCGGCGGTACCGGCGGAAAGGGTCATAGCGGAGTCTTCTGCTCCATGGGTCGCAAGGACGGCGCGGACAGCCGGGCGGGCGCACGGAAGACCGTGCCCCCGATGTACGCCCCCGGGCGGAACCGTTCAACTGCCGGGACGATCGCAGTCCTGACGGACCACGCAGGTCAGCCATGCACGAGATGCGAGCGATTCGCAACAACGCCCGGCGGACAGGGTCCTCAATCCCGCTTGGCCCGGTGCTCGGCGAAGCGGCGTTCGATCTCGGCGGCCGCGGTTTCGGTATCGTGCGGCGGTGTGTAGGACCAGCTCTCCAGGCGGCCGTCGAATGGACGGGCGATGCCCGCCTCGCGCATCGACGCATGGAACCGGTCGAACTTCTCCGACCCGCCCTCCAGTGGCACGACATGGACCGGCACCCCGGTCGCCGCCGCTTCGCTGACCATGTTGACGCTGTCGCCGGTCACCACGACGTGGTCGGCCAGGCCCAGATAGCCGAAATAGGGATTGGGGCCGGACCCGTCCCAGATCTCCGCCTGCAGGCCGGCGAGGCGGGCCTGCAGGATCTTCAGGTTGTCCTCCCCGGTCCGGCGCGACGGGGTGACCATCAGCCCGGCGCCGTCGCGCCGGCACAGGTCGGAAAGCTGCTCCGCCAGGTCGCCCATCAGCGTCGGCGACAGGCGGAACACGTCGTTGGTGCCGCCGATCAGCACGGCGACACGCGGCCGGGGCAGATCGGCCAGGCGCGGGGCCAGGTGCGCCGCCTCCCGGTCCAGCCGCGCCCGCGTCACGCCATGCAGCGCGCCGAGCGTGGTCAGGACGTTGTCACCCGCCAGCCGGTCGTGGCGGGGGGTGATCACCAGGTCGAAATGGCGCGGGGCGATGCGCGGGTTCTGGATCTGGACCAGGAAGGCCCGACCGCGGGTGGCGCGCTTGACCGCCAGGGCGGGCGCGACCGATTGCCGCCCGGTGGCGATCACCAGGTCCGGCCAGGGCGGCGCGATCGGGTCGCCCGGCGGCCCGGCGGCATGGCTGAGGCCGATCCGCACATAGGGCGACAGCAGCCGCCAGAACCGGCGCAGCGTCACCCGCTTGATCTCCGGCTCCAGCCCCAGCGCATGGGCGAGGCCGCGGCACTGGCTTTCCATGCCGGCCTTGCCGTCGGTGACGATCCAGCAGCGAACCCCTTGCACGCGGGCGGCATCCATGTTTCGTGAGAGCCGCGCACTATGGCGAAGCCGGGCGCGCCGGCGCAATACTCGAAAGTCGTAGCGCAATTTGCCGATACCCCTTGCACACTGGCCCGTACGCGAAATATCTTTTCCAAAATCTCGCTGTCCGCTTTCGAGAGACAACCGAATGCGCCGCGTCAAACTCGACCGAATCGACCGCCGAATCCTGCGCGACCTGCAGGATGACGGCCGCATGACGAATGTCGACCTGGCCAAACGGGCCGGCATTTCGGCTCCCCCCTGCCTGCGGCGCGTTCGCGCGTTGGAGGAAACCGGCTACATCCGGGGCTATCACGCCGACATCAATCCCGAGTTGATGGGCTACGGCGTGACCGTGTTCGCCCAGGTGGGGCTGTCCAGCCAGGCCGAATCGGACCTGCGCAAGTTCGAGAGCCTGGTGCAGAGCTGGCCGCTCGTGCGCGAATGCTACATGCTGGCCGGCGAGACCGATTTCCTGCTCAAGATCGTGGCGGAGGACTGGGACGCCTATCAGCGGTTCCTGACCACCCAGCTGACCGCCGCGCCGACCGTCAGCCACGTCAAGTCCGCTCTGGCGATCCGCACGTCCAAGCATCAGCCCGGCGTGCCGATCGACGTCGACGGCGACATGGCCGTGGTCGCTGCCGACGACGAGGACGACGAGGAGGCATAGGGCCGCCGGGCGCGGTTCGGAGGCAGGGGCGGGCGCGGGCGCGCCGCGCCTCGAGCGCCGGAGCCTCGTGCGCCGGCGCTTCCCGCGCTAGAACAGCGTTCCGGTCAGCGCCGCCTTGGCCAGCCCCGCGGCGGCGCCGAGGCCGACGGCCCAGTGCACCGCCAGTCCGGCGCGGGTCAGGAGCGCGAGGATGACGACGGCGATCCCGATCGCGATCCAGTCGGGCGCCCTCCCGACCGCATCGGCCGTCACCAGCACCTCGCCGGCCAGAAACACGCCGAGATCGGCGATCACCCCGACCACTGCCGCCGTGATCGCCCCGAGGGCGGAGGCCGCGGCGGCATTGCGGGCCAGCCGCTCCACATGCGGCGCGCCGGCAAAGATGAAGAAGAAGCACGGCAGGAAGGTGACATGGAGCGTCAGCGCCGCGGCGATCGTCCCCGCGAGGGCGGGCGCCATGCCGGCGGCGGAGGTCCAGCCGGCGAAGAACCCGACGAACTGGGTGACCAGGATCAGCGGTCCGGGCGTGGTTTCGGCCAGCGCGAGGCCGCGGATCATCGCCTCCGGCGGCAGCCATCCGTAGACCCCGACGGCCTGGTCGGCGATGTAGGGCAGCACCGCGTAGGCTCCCCCGAAGGTGACGAACGCTGCCTTCGTGAACAGCCACGCCACGCCGGCCCACGGCTCCGGGCCGAGCGCCAGCACGACGAGGCCGACCGGCACGGCCCACAGCGCGAGGAACGTGGCGGCCAGCCGGATCAGCCGGCGGCGCTCGGCGGGGCCAGTGGGCTCGTCGGGATCGGCGGCGGCCGGGCCGCTGGAAGCGGGGCGAGCGAAGACCGGTCTTCCCGTTCGGCCGACGGCCCAGCCGATCGCACCGGCGCCCAGGACGATCAGCGGAAACGGCAGGTTCAGGAACGCCAGGCCGACGAAGGCGGCGGCAGCCATCGCCATCGGCGCCCAGCCGTCCAGCGTCTTGCGGCCGATCCGCCACAGCGCCGCGGCGATGATCGCCACCACCGCCGGCTTGATCCCGTCGAACACGGCGGCCACGGTCGGCACGTCGCCACGTGCGGCGGCGATCCAGGAGAGCGCCAGCAGGACCAGCGCGCCCGGCAGCACGAACAGCACGCCCGCCGCCAGGCCGCCGCGGACGCCATGCAGCCGCCAGCCGACGAAGGTTGCCAGCTGCTGCGCTTCCGGGCCGGGCAGCAGCATGCAGAAGTTGAGCGCGTTCAGAAACCGCCGCTGGTCGATCCAGCCACGGCGGTCGACCAGGTCGGTCTGCATCATGGCGATCTGGCCCGCCGGGCCGCCGAAACTGACCAGCCCCAGCTTCGCCCAGTAGCGCAAGGCCACGGCAAACCGGGGCGCGGCCCCCGATGCGCCCGAGGCGTCGGATGCGGGCGGATCGATGGCGGGGTCTGCCGGGAGCCGGGTCATTCCGGTTGGATCGCTGCCTGGAGAATCGCGGTTGCAGGACGCGAAGATAACGGCGACGAGGGCGACGTCCAGTCGCATCGCGAATCCGGCAGGTCTTTCCACGCGCGGCCGCACGCTCTATAACGGCGCCCGCCTCCGAAGCGGGAACCATCCCTCCATGCCGAAACGTACCGACATCTCCTCGATCGCCATCATCGGCGCGGGGCCGATCATCATCGGCCAAGCGTGCGAGTTCGACTATTCGGGCGCCCAGGCGTGCAAGGCGCTGAAGGAGGAGGGCTATCGGGTCGTCCTGATCAATTCCAACCCTGCCACGATCATGACCGACCCGGAATTGGCGGACGCGACCTATGTCGAGCCGATCACCCCGGCGGTCGTGGCGCGCATCCTGGAGCGGGAGAAGCCGGACGCCCTGCTGCCGACCATGGGCGGGCAGACCGCGCTCAACTGCGCCATGGCACTGTCCGACGACGGCACGCTGAAGCGCCTGGGGATCGAGCTGATCGGCGCCGACCGGGACGTGATCGCCAAGGCGGAGGACCGCCAGCTGTTCCGTGAGGCGATGGACCGGATCGGTCTGGAGAGCCCCCGCTCGCGGGTCGTCCACAGCCTGGAGGAAGCGTTGGAGGCGGTCGAGGCCACCGGCCTGCCCTCGATCATCCGGCCGAGCTACACCCTGGGCGGCACCGGCGGCGGCATCGCCTACAACCGGGCGGAATTCGAGGAGATCGTCCGCCAGGGCCTCCGCGCCAGCCCGGTCCGCGAGGTGCTGATCGAGGAGTCGGTGCTCGGCTGGAAGGAATACGAGATGGAGGTGGTCCGCGACCGGGCGGACAACTGCATCATCATCTGCTCGATCGAGAACATCGATCCGATGGGCATCCACACCGGCGACTCCGTCACGGTGGCGCCGGCGCTGACGCTGACCGACAAGGAATACCAGCTGATGCGGGACGCCTCGATCGCCGTGTTGCGCGAGATCGGCGTCGACACGGGGGGGTCTAACGTGCAGTTCGCGATCGACCCCGCCTCCGGCCGAATGGTCGTGATCGAGATGAACCCGCGGGTGTCGCGCTCCTCCGCGCTGGCGTCGAAGGCGACCGGGTTCCCGATCGCCAAGATCGCCGCCAAGCTGGCGGTCGGCTACACCCTTGATGAGCTGGACAACGACATCACCCGGGTGACGCCGGCCAGTTTCGAGCCGACGATCGACTACGTCGTCACCAAGATGCCGCGCTTCACCTTCGAGAAGTTCCCCGGCGCCGATCCGCTGCTGACCACCTCGATGAAGTCGGTCGGCGAGGCGATGGCGATCGGCCGGTCGTTCGAGGAAAGCGTCCAGAAGGCACTGCGCTCGATGGAGACCGGGCTCGACGGGTTCGACGAGATCGAGATCCCGGGCATGACGCCCACCACCGACGGCGCGCCGGATCTCGACGCGGTCCGCGCCGCGCTATCCAAGCCGACCCATGACCGCCTGCTGGTGATCGCGCAGGCGATGCGTCTCGGGCTGCCGGTCGACCAGGTGCACCGGGCCACCAAGGTCGACCCCTGGTTCCTGGAGCGGATCGCCGCCATCGTGGCGGTCGAGGCGGAGATCCGCGACCGCGGCCTGCCGACCGACCGCGCCGGATGGAAGCGGATCAAGCGCTACGGCTTCTCCGACACCCGGCTCGCCAGGCTGGCGGGCGTCGAGGAGGCGGCGGTCGCCGCGGCGCGCCGTGCCGAGGGCGTGCGCCCGGTCTACAAGCGGATCGATACCTGCGCGGCGGAGTTTGCGAGCCGCACGCCCTACATGTACTCGGCCTACGAGGACCTGCTGGGGATCGGCGACGGCGCCGGCGGCCCGGAATGCGAGAGCGACCCGACGGACCGGGACAAGATCGTCATCCTGGGCGGCGGGCCGAACCGGATCGGACAGGGCATCGAGTTCGACTACTGCTGCGTCCATGCGGCCTATGCACTCAAGGAGGCCGGGTTCGAGACCATCATGGTCAACTGCAACCCGGAGACAGTGTCGACCGACTACGACACCTCCGACCGGCTCTATTTCGAGCCGCTGACGGCGGAGGACGTGCTGGAACTGATCCATGTCGAGAGCGGCCGGGGCCGGGTGCTCGGCGTGATCGTGCAGTTTGGCGGGCAGACCCCGCTGAAGCTGGCGCGCGACCTGGAGGCGGCGGGCGTGCCGATCCTGGGCACGCCGCAGGACGCCATCGACCTGGCCGAGGACAGGGAACGGTTCGTCGACCTCCTCAACCGCCTGGACCTCAAGCAGCCGGCCAACGGCATCGCCCGCTCCGCCGACGAGGCCGAAGCGGTGGCGGCGCGGATCGGCTATCCGGTGCTGCTGCGGCCGAGCTACGTGCTGGGCGGCCGGGCGATGGAGACGGTCCACGACGTGGAGAGCCTGCGGCGCTACATCGCGCACGCGGTCAAGGTCTCCGGCCGGAACCCGGTGCTGATCGATCGCTACCTGAAGGACGCGATCGAGGTCGACGTGGACGCCGTGTGCGACGGCGACCAGGTCTACGTCGCCGGGATCATGGAGCATATCGAGGAGGCCGGGATCCACTCCGGTGACAGCGCCTGCGCCCTGCCGCCGCATTCGCTCGGCCGCTCCGTCCTGGCCGAGATCGAGCGGCAGGCCGGCGTGCTGGCCCGGGCGCTGGGCGTGGTCGGGCTGATGAACGTGCAGTTCGCGATCACCGGGAATGCCGGCCATGACGGCCGTCCGGGCGACGGCGCCGACGGCGGCTTCGAGGTCTACATCCTGGAGGTCAATCCGCGCGCCAGCCGGACCGTGCCGTTCGTCGCGAAGGCGACCGGCACGCCCATCGCGAAGATCGCCGCCCGGGTGATGGCGGGGGAGAAGCTGTCGGCGTTCGAGCTCAAGGGGCCGACGCCGCCGCACACGGCGGTCAAGGAGGCGGTGTTTCCGTTCGCCCGCTTCCCCGGCGTCGACACGCTGCTGGGGCCCGAGATGAAATCGACCGGCGAGGTGATGGGCCTCGACCGGGATTTCGGGAGAGCCTTCGCCAAGGCGCAGTTGGGCGCCGGCGTCGACCTGCCGGGCTCGGGCGGGGTCTTCGTCTCCGTGCGCGACGGCGACAAGGATGCCGCCGTTCCGATCGCCTCCAAGCTGGTCGAGCTGGGGTTTTCGATCGTGGCGACGCACGGCACCGCGGAACGGCTGCGCGCGGCCGGGATCACGGTCGAGCCGGTCAACAAGGTCATGGAAGGCCAGCCTCATATCGTCGATGCGATGATCGACGGGCGGGTTCAGATGGTGATCAACACCACCGACGGGGCGCAGGCGATCCGCGACAGCTTCTCCTTGCGCCGGACCGCGCTGGTCAATAACATTCCGTATTACACGACGATGGCGGGTGCCCGGGCCGCCGTTGCGGCAATCGCCGCATTGGGGCTGGGGCGTCTGGACGTGTCGCCGTTGCAGTCCTATCTGGGCGGTTCCGCCTAGGGCGGTTCGGGGTCGTCCCCGGGGTCGGCGGCGCGCCGCCGAAGCCGGGGCGACCAGATCGCCCGGGATCGGATCGCCCGAGACCGGATCACTGCCCGGACGCTTCGGGTCGACCCACCGCCGACCGGCAGGGTTCTGCCGGCCGAGGTGGTTTTTCTTGCCGCGCCAAGGCGGAATCCAGGCCGCGGCACCCCAGGTTGGCCCAGCCGACTTCCCCCCTTTCGAGGACATCATGACGGGTTCGCCGAGGACGGAGTGACATGGAAAAGGTGCCGATGACGGCGACGGGGTACCAGCGCCTGCAGGATGAGTTGAAGCATCTGAAGTCGGTGGCGCGGCCGGAGGTGATCAAGGCGATCGCCGAGGCCCGCGAGCATGGCGACCTGTCCGAGAATGCGGAATACCATGCCGCCCGGGAGCGCCAGAGCTTCATCGAGGGCCGGGTGATGGAGCTGGAGGACAAGATCTCCCGTGCCGAAGTGATCGACGTGACCAAGCTGAACGGCGACACCGTCAAGTTCGGCGCCACGGTCACCCTCGCCGACGAGGACACGGACGAGGAGACCACCTACCAGATCGTCGGCCAGGACGAATCCGACGTCAAGGCCGGGCGGCTGTCGATCACCGCGCCGCTGTCGCGCTCGCTGATCGGCAAGGCGGTCGGCGATACGGTCGAAGTGACCACCCCCGCCGGCTCGAAGAGCTACGAGATCGTCGACATCAAGTACGTCTAGGGCGGCTGCACGCACCCGCAGGAGAGCCGGTGCCTCCTCCGGCGCGGCCGGGGAGATGCCCGCTCGCGGGTGGGGGGCAGGGGCGATCGCGCCGGCCTCGGCGGTCGGAAACCGGGTGGCGCCCGGCCTGTCCCCGGTGTCAGGCTGCCTCGGCATGCGTCCCGCGCCGCCCCGTCCCGCCGAGGAATCGCCGCCATGCCCAATCGACCGGAGCCGTCCGCCGCCGGCACGCCGTCGGCCGTCGACCCGCTCGACCGCCTCGCCGCGGCCGCGCCGGAGCGGGTGAACGGGCTCGACTGGCCGGCGATCGAGAGGGCGCTCGATGACCGCGGCTTCGGCCGGACGCCGGTGATGCTGGAGCCGGCCGAGTGTCGCGCCCTCGCCGGGCTGTTCGACCGGGAGCGCCTGTTCCGCACCACGATCGAGATGCCGCGGAACGGCTACGGTGAGGGCCGTTACCGTTATTTCGCCGAGCCGCTGCCGCCCGCGGTCGATGCGCTGCGCCGGGCGTTCTGGCCACGGCTGCTGCCGGCGGCGCGACGCTGGGCCGCGCGCCTCGGCCTGCCGGCGGACTGGCCGGACGACTTCGACGCCTGGCTTGCCCGCTGCTGAGCCGCAGGGCAGGCCCGGCCGACGCCGCTGCTGCTGGCCTATGGCGCCGGCGGGCACAACCGCCTGCACCAGGACCTCTACGGCGAGCTGTGGTTCCCGCTGCAGGTCGCGGTGTTCCTCGACCGGCCGGGCATCGATTATGCCGGCGGCGCGTTCCTGGTGGTGGAGCAGAGCCCGCGGCGGCAGAGCCGGGGCGAGGCGCTGATGCCGGCGCAGGGCGAGGCAGTGGTCTTCGCCACCCGCTGGCGACCGGTCCATGGGCGTCGCGGCGCCTATCGCGCGCAGCTGCGCCACGGCGTGGCGACGGTGGAGCGCGGCGCGGACGGCACCGCCCGCCGCCGCACGCTGGGCCTGATCTTCCACGATTCCCGGTAGGTCGCCCTTGCCGCGCTTCGACGCGACCTGCGGCTATTTCCGGATCAGCGCCACGAAGCGATCGAAAAGGTAGTGGCTGTCGCTCGGGCCGGGCGAGGCCTCCGGATGGTACTGGACCGAGAAGATCGGCCGGTCCTTGACCCGGATGCCTTCGTTGCTGCCGTCGAACAGGCTGATGTGGGTCGTCTCCACATTGTCAGGCAGGCTCTCCGGCACCACGACGAAGCCGTGGTTCTGCGAGGTGATCTCGACCTTCCCGGTGCCGAGGTCCTTGACCGGGTGGTTCGCGCCGCGGTGACCCAGCGCCATCTTCTCGGTCCGGCCGCCCAGCGCCAGCGTCAGGATCTGGTGGCCCAGGCAGATGCCGAACATCGGCGTGCCGGTCTCCATCAGCTCACGCAGGACCGGCACGGCGTACCGGCCGGTCGCCGCGGGGTCGCCGGGACCGTTGGACAGGAAGATGCCGTCCGGACGGTGGCGCATCACGTCCTCCGCCGTGGCCGTCACCGGAACCACGGTCACCCGCGCACCGGTGCCGGCCAGGCAGCGCAGGATGTTGCGCTTGGCGCCGTAGTCGATTGCCACGACGTGGTGCGTCGGGGCGTCCTGCCGGCCGAAGCCGCGGCCGATCGCCCATTCGGTTTCGTCCCAGAAATAGGACTGGCGGGTGGTGACCTCCTTCGCCAGGTCCATGCCCTCGAGCCCCGGCCAGGCGCGCGCCTCGGCCAGCAGGACATCGAGGTCGAACCGGCCCGCGGGATCGTGCACCAGCACCCCGGTCGGCGCCCCGGCATCGCGGATCCGCCGGGTCAGCCGGCGGGTGTCGACCCCGGCGATGCCCGGCAGGTCGTGGCTCTTCAGCCAGTCGTCGAGCGTCCGCGCCGCGCGCCAGTTGGACGGCTCGGTCACGTCGGAGCGCAGGACCAGCCCGCGGGCCGGCGGCGTCATGCTCTCCATGTCTTCCGGGTTGGCGCCGACATTGCCGATATGGGGAAAGGTGAAGGTGATGATCTGCCCGGCATAGGAGGGGTCGGTCAGGATCTCCTGATACCCGGTCATAGACGTGTTGAAGCAGACCTCGCCCACCGTTCGGCGCGCGGCCCCGAGTCCGCGGCCCCAGAACACGGTGCCGTCGGCGAGGACGAGGGCGGCGGTCGCGCCGGCGGGTGCGGCTTGGGCCGTGGGGGCGGTCTGCGTGTCGGTCATGGCGGGCGCTCGATTGCGGGTCTTTGAGAACGGGCGGTACGGAGCGTGGGGCCGGCGCGCGGAACGGGGCGGCGTCCGGGACGTTGGTCCGGCGGCGGGCGCGAGGCGCTTGTGGCGAATGCGGCGCTACCCCATCTAACGCCCTTGCGGCCAGCGGCCGGACCGGCGCATAAAGCCACGCCGCGGCTCCGGGCGCCACCCCAATATCGACCTTGGCCGACCGGTTCGCAGATCGCCCACCGCGAGACCGGGGCGGCCGGCGCCGGCCGCAAGGGGACCCGACCGCCCACCCCCCGATCGCGGTCGCGGAGAAAGGACGAGCCATGCTCCGTCAGCAGATCAACGATGCCCTGAAGGACGCCATGCGCCGCAAGGACGAGACCGCCGTGTCGACGCTGCGTCTCATCCTGGCGGCGGTCAAGGACCGCGACATCGCCGCCCGGTCGAAGGGCAATACCGAGGGCATCTCCGAAGACGAGCTCCTCAACCTGCTTCAGACCATGGTCAAGCAGCGGCGCGAGAGCATCGCGCTCTACGAACAGGGCGGCCGGCTCGACCTCGCCGAGCAGGAACAGGCGGAGATCGTCGTGATCCAGCGCTTCCTGCCTCAGCAGCTCGACGAGGAGGAGACCCGCGCGGCGGTGGCGCAGGTGATCGACGAACTCGGCGCCACGGGCATCAAGGACATGGGCCGGATCATGGCCACCCTGCGCGACCGCTATGCCGGCCAGATGGACTTCGCCCGCGCCAGCGGCATCGTGAAGGCGCAACTGGTCTAGGCGCCGGCCGAGGGACGTCTGTTGCGACCGGCGCTTCGCCTTCGATAGGGTGTCCCATGGCGCTGCCCCCGCGTTTCCTCGATGAACTGCGCGACCGCATCCCGGTTTCCGACGTGGTCGGTCGGCGGGTGCGGCTGATCCGCGCCGGGCGCGAGTACAAGGCCTGCTGCCCATTCCACAAGGAGAAGACGCCCAGCTTCTACGTCAACGACGACAAGGGCTTCTTCCACTGTTTCGGCTGCGGCGCGCATGGCGATGTGATCGGCTTCGTCATGCGCCACGACAATCTGGAGTTCATGGAGGCGGTCGAGGCGCTGGCATCGACCATCGGCCTCCCGGTGCCCAAGCCGACGCCCGAGGAGGCCCGCCGCGCCGAGCGGCAGAAGGGGCTCTACGAGCTGGTGGAGGCCGCCGTCGCTTTCTTCCGCGAGCGGCTGGCGGCGTCGGAGGGGGCGGCGGCCCGCGCCTATCTGGAGGAGCGCGGGCTGACCCCGGACGACGTCGAGCGGTTCCGGCTGGGCTATGCCCCTGCGGACGGCCGGGCGCTGCTGGAGCGGCTCAAGGCCGAAGGGTTCGAGCAGGACCAGGTCCTGGAAGCCGGGCTGGCGCGGCGGCCCGACGACGGGCGCGCGCCCTACGCCTTTTTCCGCAACCGGCTGATGTTTCCGGTCGCCGACCGGCGCGGCCGGCCGGTGGCGTTCGGCGCACGGCTGCTGGACGGCGACGGCCCGAAATACATCAACAGTCCCGACACGCCTTTGTTCCACAAGGGCCAGCTGCTCTACGGCCTGTCCCGGGCGCGGCAGGCGGTGCAGCAGGGCCATCCCGTGATCGTCGCCGAGGGCTACATGGACGTGATCAGCTTGGTGCGTGCCGGCTGGCGCGGTGCGGTGGCGCCGCTCGGCACCGCCCTGACCGAGCCGCAGATCGCCGAGCTCTGGCGGCTCGCGCCCGTCCCGGTGCTCTGCTTCGACGGCGACGAGGCAGGGCGGCGGGCGGCGTGGCGGGCGATCGACCGGGTGCTGCCCGGGCTGAAGCCCGACCACTCGGTATCGGTCGCCTTCCTGCCGCCGGGCGAGGATCCGGACAGCCTGATCCGCAGCCGCGGCAGCGACGCGTTCCGGCCCGTGCTGGAACAGGCCAAGCCATTGGCCCAGGCGATCTGGGAGCGGGCGGTCGAGGGCCGTCGGCTCGACACGCCGGAGGCCAAGGCAGGATTGCGCGCGGTGCTGGAGGCGACCGCCGGCGAGATCGGCGACGCGGCGGTGCGCGAGTTCTACCGGCGCGAGATCCGCCAGCGCCTCGACCAAGCCTTTCCCTGGCGGCCCGGCGTGGACCGGCAGCGGCGCGGCGGGTTCGGCCAGGCCGGCCGGTTCGGCGGTCGGCGCGACGGCTTCGGCGGCGCCGGCAGCGGGCATGGCCCGGCGCCGCACGCGCCCGGCCCGGACCAGGGCATTGCGGCGTGCATCCTCCTGGCGGTTGTGATATCCCACCCGACTTTGGCCGAAGAGGTGGGCGAGGCGCTGGCGTCGCTGGAGATGCCGGACCCGTCGCTCGATGCTCTGAAGCAGGAGGTGATTGCGGTGACCGCCGCCGGAGCAGGGCTTGATTCGCAGGAATTGCGCGACCACCTTTGCCAAACCGGTCACGGCCGGGCGCTAGAGCGCGTGGCCGAAGACAGGATCGCGATCCTGGCGCCTTTCGCGCGCCCGGCGGCGAGCCTCAGGCAGGCTCGGGCCGGGTGGCACGGCATCTGGCGTCAGATCGAGGCCCGACGCGCCGGCCAGGACCTGAAGGCCGCTCAGGACGCGTTTGCCCGTGATCCGACGGCGGAAAACCTGGCCCGGCTGAGGGCCCTGCAGGCGCAGACCCTGGCGGCCGCCGCTCACGGGGCCGACGGGGGCGCCGAAGAGGAGTACCGCTCCGGCGGCGGCCTCTCGGGAGGCGCCGGAGCTTCGGACGGCGGTATCGGGGGCGAGGAATGGTCGTGATGACGGCTTCGGCCGGCACTGCGGCCGCGGCCGATGGGCGGCAACCCGGGGCCAAACGGAACGTTGCCCTTGGGGACCATCCCGACAGCGCGTCATCGGCTGATGCGGCGCGCGCGGCTTCGTCGCCCGGAACGCGTCCGCCGGGGCGCACAGGGTGGGCGGCAGGCCCGTCGTCGGTTGAACGGCGCCGGCGGCACACGGGCGGCGACGGGGCTTCAGCAGACGGGGCTTCGGCAGACGGGTCCGAGCGGACCCGTTTGCCGAACTGGGGACGGCAAGGACGAAGAATCGTCGGATTTCGCACAAGGCCGTGCCTTCGGGCACTGTCGAGCGCGGTTCCGGTTTTTTGACGGTTTTCGGCCGATCGGCCGCGGGGCGTGCCGCGGCCGGGGCGATCGAGGGGCATGGCACCTGATGGCGACCAAGGTTTCAAACGCTGCGGAATCCACCGAAGCTCGCGACGAGCAGGGCGAAGGCCCGCTGCTCGATGCGACCGGCCAGGCGGTCAAGAAGCTGATCGGCCGGGCGAAGGAGCGCGGCTATGTCACCTATGACGAACTGAACGCGGTCCTGCCGCCCGACCAGACGTCGTCGGAGCAGATCGAGGACGTGATGGCGTCTCTGAGCGAGATGGGCATCAACGTCATCGAGAACGAGGAGCAGGACGAGGTCGCCACCGGCGAGGCCGAGCGCGGCGAGCCCGAGACCCGGACCGCCGGCAACCTCGACGACGACGACATTGGCCGGACCGACGACCCAGTGCGCATGTATCTGCGCGAAATGGGGTCGGTGGAGCTGCTGTCGCGCGAAGGCGAGATCGCGATCGCCAAGCGGATCGAGGCCGGCCGGGAGATGATGATCGGCGGCATCTGCGAATCGCCGCTGACCATCCGCGCGATCATCCAGTGGCACAACGCCCTCAAGGAGGGCAAGATGCTGCTGCGCGACATCATCGACCTGGATGCGACCTACGGCGCCGGTCCGTTCGGCGCCGACGGCAAGGACGAGGCGGACGACCCAGACGCCGACGACCGCCCGACGGCGGGTACGGCGGGCGCGGGAGCATCCGTCGGCGGCAACGGCCATGACCAGGGTGACGACGCGCTCGTCTCGGCAGACCGCTCGGCCGCCCCCGGGCCGCACGCTTCCGGGAACGGCGTTGCCGGGAATGGTGCCAGCGCCGCCGCGGCGAGGCCCGACGGCGGCGATGCTACGGTTGCCTCCGAACGGGACGAAGGCGGCGAAGCCGCCGGCGGAGAGGCTGGCCGAGGCGAAGCCGGCCAGGGCGAGGCCGGCCAGGGCGACGGCGAGGATGTCGACGGCGACGAGGACGAAGCCGGGCCCTCGCTGTCCGCGATGGAGGAGGCGCTCAAGCCGCAGGTCCTCGAGACCTTCGACCGGATCGAGGAGACCTACGCCAAGCTCCACAAGCTGCAGGATCAGCGCCTCGCGACGCTGCAGCGCGGCGAGGACCCGTCGAAGCAATCCGACCGGAAGTACGATCAGCTGAAGAAGGAGCTGGTCGACCTGATGGAGGGCATCCACCTCAACAACAACAGGATCGAGCAGCTGGTCGAGCAGCTCTACGGCCTCAACCGGTCCCTGCTCGGGCTGGAGGGGCAGTTGATGCGCCTGGCGCTGGACGCCAAGGTCAGCCGGGAGAGCTTCCTGGAAAACTATTTCGGCAGCGAACTGGATCCTGCCTGGGTGGAGCGCGTGGCGACCATCGACCGGCGCTGGGCGCGGATGGTGGAGCGGTCCGGACCGCGGGTCGCGGATCTGCGCGGCCAGGTGGCGGAGATCTCCGAGCGCGCCGGCCTGCCGATCACGGAATTCCGCCGGATCGTCCAGACCGTCCAGAAGGGCGAGAGGGAGGCGAGCCGCGCGAAGAAGGAGATGGTCGAGGCCAATCTGCGCCTCGTGATCTCTATCGCGAAGAAGTACACCAACCGCGGGCTGCAGTTCCTGGACCTGATTCAGGAGGGCAACATCGGCCTGATGAAGGCGGTCGACAAGTTCGAGTATCGCCGCGGCTACAAGTTCTCGACCTATGCGACTTGGTGGATCCGGCAGGCGATCACACGCTCGATCGCGGACCAGGCCCGGACCATCCGGATCCCGGTCCACATGATAGAGACCATCAACAAGCTGGTCCGCACCAGCCGCCAGATGCTCCACGAGATCGGCCGCGAGCCGACGCCCGAGGAACTGGCGGAGCGGCTGATGATGCCGCTGGAAAAGGTGCGCAAGGTCCTCAAGATCGCCAAGGAGCCGATCAGCCTGGAGACGCCGATCGGCGACGAGGAGGACAGCCACCTCGGCGACTTCATCGAGGACAAGAACGCGGTCCAGCCGCTCGACGCGGCGATCCAGGCCAACCTGCGCGAGACGACGACGCGGGTCCTGGCCAGCCTGACCGCCCGCGAGGAGCGGGTGCTGCGCATGCGCTTCGGCATCGGCATGAACACCGACCACACGCTGGAAGAGGTCGGCCAGCAGTTCAGCGTCACCCGCGAGCGCATCCGCCAGATCGAGGCCAAGGCGCTGCGCAAGCTGAAGCACCCGAGCCGCAGCCGCAAATTGCGCAGCTTCCTGGATACGTGAGGCGCGCCGGACGCGCTGCCGACCTCGCAGTACCCACACGCGGTCATCCCCGCGCAGGCGGGGACCCTTGTGGACAGGGCGCGTCGCGGCGGGAGCGCGCTTGCCCGGGAGATGCCCGCCTATGCGGGCATGACCCGTTTTTTTGTGTTGAATATCAATCAGATATGGTCATCCCCGCGCAGGCGGGGACCTATGTGGACAGGGCGCGTCGCGGCGGGAGCGCCCTTGCCGGAGAGATGCCCGCCGTCGCGGGCATGACGGTCTCTTGGTGAGTTTCAAGGAGATACGGTCATCCCCGCGAAGGCGACGCGCAGGCGGGGGTGACCTTCCCTGATGAGTATTCCTCAAGAACACGCGGTCCTGCCCGCGCGGGAGCGGGAGGGTGCCGGCTACTCCCCCGCCCCGGTCACGTACGGGCCGGGGTGGCTTTCGACCATCAGGGCGCCGAGGACGTTGCCGGTCCGGCTCTTCAGGTCGCGGGCGGTGTCGATCCTCTCGCGCTGTTCGACCAGGTAGCGATAGGGGTCGGCGCGCACCTCCTCCAGCAGGCTGTCCAGCGCATCGAGCGCCGCCATCTGGCCGTGGCGGGCCGCGATGCCCAGCACCGCACCCCAGAGCAGGCCGAAGGCGATCGCGTGGTCGCCGTCGGCGTCGACATCGGTGTGGCTCCGGCCTGCAGCATCGATCATGTCGACGATCGCCTCGGCGGCCACCGTGCCGGCGCTGGCGGCGTAGAGCGCCAGCGTATCGGCATCGACGCCGGCGCCCGGCGGCGACGGCTCCGCCTGCGCGGGCGGGCGGGCGCGGTCGGCCGGGAAGGCGATGACGTTGTCCGCGCCGTCGGCCTCGGTGGGGGAAGGGGTGCTGCGGCGCATCGGCTCCGCTCCTCGGGTCATCTCGACCACCAGGATACGACGGAGAGCGCTAACGATTGGTTGCCGGCGGGGCGGAAGGGCGCCGGTCCGATGGCCGCCCGCCGGCGCGGGCGGGAGCCGAGCTACGCCTGCTTCTCGGCGATCACGCTGCGGCGGACGGCCCGGGTGCGGGTGAAGTGCCGTTCCAGCGTCTCCCCCTCGTCCCAGCGGATCGCGCGCTGCAGCGCCGTCAGGTCCTCGGTGAAGCGCTGGATGATCTCCAGTACCGCGTCCTTGTTGTTGAGGAAGACGTCGCGCCACATCACCGGGTCGGAGGCGGCGATCCGGGTGAAGTCGCGGAAGCCGCCGGCGGAGTATTTGATCACCTCCTCCCGCGTCTGGGCCTCCAGGTCGGTGGCCGTGCCGACGATGCAGTAGGCGATCAGGTGCGGCAGGTGCGAGGTGATCGCCAGCACCCGGTCGTGGTGCTCCGCGGTCATCTCGTGAACCGTCATCCCCATCCCCTGCCACAGCGCGCGCACGGTTTCGAGGGCGGCGGGGTCGGTGCCGGGGGGCGGGGTCAGGATGCAGAACCGGCCGGCGAACAGCTCGGCGAAGCCGGCCTCGGGCCCCGAATGCTCGGTACCGGCGATCGGGTGCCCCGGCACCAGGTGCACGCCCTCCGGCAGGCGGGGAGCGAGGTCGCGGATCGCGCTGGTCTTGGTCGAGCCCGCATCGGTGACGATCGCGCCCGGCTTCAGCCCGGGGGCGATCGCCTCCGCGAGCGCGGCATAGGTGCCGAGCGGGGTGCAGATCATCACCATGTCCGCGCCGGCCGCCGCGGCCGCGGGGTCCGCCTCGGCCCGATCGACGAAGCCGAGCGCCAGGGCGGTCTCGCGGGTGGCGGCGCTGCGGGCGTGGCCGACAACCTCCGCCGCCAGGTTCCAGCGCTTGACCGCCCGCGCGACCGAGGAGCCGATCAGGCCGAGGCCGATCAGCGCAAGCCGCCGCACCGCGGGCGCCGCCGCCGGATCGATGCCGGCGGCGGGATCGGGTTGCTGCGGGGAAACGGGATCACTCGCCATCGGGGGCTGCGACCGCCTCCAGGGCGGCGGTACCGGTGCGGGTGGTCATGAACTCCTCCAAGGCGGCGACGGTGGCGCGCATCTCGTCCTCCTGCCCGATGCTGACCCGCAGGCAGGTGGGCAGGCCATAGGCGCCCATCTGGCGGACCAGGATGCCCCGGGCCTTGAGGAACAGCCGCGCCTCCTCGGCCTCGCGCGGCGCGCCGTCGGTGCCGGCGACGCCGTCGAAGTCGATCAGCACGAAGTTGGCGACCGAGGGATGGACGCCGATGCCCAGGGCGCGGATCGCCTTGGCCGTCCAGGGCAGCCAGATATCGTTGTGCGCGCGGCTGGCATCGACGAAGCCGATGTCCTCCACCGCGGCGACGCCGGCCACCTGAGCGGCGGCGGCGACGTTGAACGGGCCGCGCACCCGGTTCAGCACGTCGGCGATCGCGGCCGGACAGTAGGCCCAGCCGAGCCGCAGTGCGGACAGGCCGTAGATCTTCGAGAAGGTGCGCAGCATCACGACATTGCCGCAGCGGTCGACCAGGTCGGCGCCGGCCGTGTAGTCGTTGGCGGTCATGTATTCCGCGTAGGCGGCATCGAGCACCAGCAGGACATGCGGCGGCAGGCCGGCCTGCAGCTTCTCGACGTCTTCCTGCGCGACGTAGCTGCCGGTCGGGTTGTTGGGGTTCGCGAGGAAGACCAGCCTCGTGCGCTCGTCCACGGCGGCCAGCAGGGCGTCGACATCGGCGCGCAGGTCGCGCTCCGGCGCCTTGACGACCTCCGCGCCGGCGGTCCGGGCGCTGATCGCGTACATCAGGAAGCCGTGCGCGCTCATCACCACGCGGTCGCCGGGGCCGGCATAGGCGCGGATCAGGAGCGAGATCAGCTCGTCGGAACCGGCGCCGCAGACGATGCGGTCGGCGTTCAGGCCGTACAGCCGGGCCAGCGCCGCGCGCAGATCGGCCGAGGCGCCGTCCGGATAGCGGTGCAGCTGATCGCCCAGCTTGCGATAGGCCTCGATCGCCCGCGGGCTGGCGCCCAGCGCACTCTCGTTGGAGGCGAGGCGCGCCGTGCGCCCGAGGCCGGGGTGGACGACCGCCTGGCTTTCGCCGCCGACATAGGGCGCGATGTCGAGGATGCCGGGTCGGGGGGTGGGAAGGGTGTCGGTCATGGTCGGGACCCGCTGGATCAGGGAGCAAATCGGTCGAGGCTGCCCGGCGGCACCGGCGCGCGCCGATCCGGAGTCAGTCGTGCGCCGAACCCGGCCGGAGGGGCACGGGATAGCAGCCGATCGGCTGCACCCGCTGCCCGACCGCGCCGAGCTTTTCGGCCAGCGTGGCCAGGCGGGGATCGTCCTCCCCGACGAAGTCCGCCACCTCGACCAGCAGCAGCGGCGCCTCCCCGCTGCGGGACCGATCGTAGTTCCAGTAGGCCACCGGCGGCAGGCCGCTGGCGGTCATCAGGTCCTTGATCCGGCCGCGGCTGGTATCCTCGGCCAATTCGATCGCCAGGAAGGCGTGGTCGTCGCCGGTCGGCTCCGGCGTCGCCAGCGCGACCGAGAACGCCGTGCTGTGCCCGTCCGCGCCCTCGGGGACGAGGAACGGCAGCCGCTCCACGATCCGCGGCGTGCGGGGATCGCGGGACATCAGCGCGGTCCACCAGGGCGGGTCCACCTCGTCGTCGTCGGGAAGCGGCAGCACCGCCACCGTCGCCCGGCCGTCCATCACCGCACGCAGCGCCTGCATCGGCCCCTGCATCGCCGTGGTCGGCACGGTGGACCCGTAATGGTCCCGCGCCATGTCCCACAGCCCGCGGCCGGCGTCCTGCGTCCCGACAGCCACCGCCAGCGGCCCCTGGAGCAGCTTGGTCCCCGCCAGCATCTCCCGCCACATGCGCAGCAGCACGGGGATCGGGAAGTCCCCTTCGTGCCGGGCGGCGAGCCGACGCAGAATCATGGCTTCGCGAGCCGGCTTCATGGCCGGACCGCTGTTCGCCTTGACGCGGCCGATTTGCTCCACCAAGCGGCAGCGCCGCATGAGCAGGTTGTGGATCGCGTCGTCGATCTCGTCGATTTCTCGCCGCAAGGTGTCCAATGTTGGCAAGGGTGAAGACATGGGTAACCGGCCGCTGTTCAGGGCGGCAAAAAATAGTCCGCGGCCCTCCCGAAATCAAAGGAAACCGAGCATCGCCGGGAATCGGTCCGTCCTCCTGCCGCCGGAACTAAGGATTGACACGGCCGTCCGCGCGGCATGTTATGCGTTCCGCGGAGGTGATTAGCAACCAATAATTGAGATACGCCTGAATGAATGCGAGCCTGCACATCGGCGCGGTGCCGTCGGAAGCCGGCGCCAAATTGCCGGGTCATCGACTGATCCTTGCCCAGAACGGGCCGATGCCGCTCGATTCCGGCGCGGCGATCGGTCCCTTCACGCTCGCCTACCAGACCTATGGAACGTTGAACGAGGACCGCAGCAACGCCATTCTGGTGTGCCACGCCCTGACCGGCGACCAATTTGTCGCGGAGCCGCATCCGATCACGGGCAAGCCCGGCTGGTGGGGGCTCCTGGTCGGGCCGGGGCGGCCGATCGACACCGAGAAGTACTTCGTGATCTGCGTCAACGTGCTGGGCGGCTGCATGGGCAGCACCGGGCCGGCGGACCTGGACGCCCGCAGCGGCCGGCCGATCGGCCTCGGCTTCCCGATCATCACCATCGCCGACATGGTCCGGGCCCAGAAGCTGCTGATCGACCATCTGGGGATCGACCGGCTGTTCTGCGTGATCGGCGGCTCGATGGGCGGCATGCAGGTGCTGGAATGGGCGTCGTCCTATCCGGAGCGGGTCTACAGCGCCGTTCCGGTCGCCACCGCGGCGCGCCACTCGGCGCAGAACATCGCGTTCCACGAGGTCGGCCGGCAGGCGATCATGGCCGATCCGGACTGGCAAGGGGGCGACTACTACGCCCACGGCACGACGCCGCGCCGCGGCTTGTCGGTGGCGCGGATGGCAGCGCATATCACCTACCTTTCCGAGACGGCGCTGCATCGCAAGTTCGGCCGCAACCTCCAGAACCGGGAGGACCTGTCGTTCGGCTTCGACGCCGACTTCCAGGTCGAGAGCTACCTGCGCTACCAGGGATCGACCTTCGTCGACCGCTTCGACGCCAATTCCTATCTCTACATTACTCGCGCGATGGACTATTTCGACCTGGCGGCGGAGCATGAGGGCAAGCTGTCGCGGGCATTCAAGGGCACGCCGGTTCGGTTCTGCGTGATCTCCTTCTCGTCCGACTGGCTGTTCCCGACCTCGGGCTCGCGGGAGATCGTGCACGCCCTCAACGCGGTCGCGGCCAATGTTAGCTTCGTCGAGATCGTCAGCGACAAGGGCCACGACGCCTTTCTCCTGGAGGAGCCTGAGTTCTTCCGCGTCCTGCACGGCTTCCTGGAGGGCGCGGCGGCGCACCGCGGGCTGGCCACGGTGCCGGCAGGAGGGGCCAGGTGATGCCGCGGGATCCGATGGCCGGGCCGACCACCCCCGGGCCCCAGCGGCCCGAGGCGGTTCGTTTCGACCTCGCGCTGATCGCCGACATGATCGAGCCGGGCAGCCGGGTGCTCGACATCGGCTGCGGCAACGGCGATCTCCTGGCCCTGCTCTGGCACGACCGCGGAGTCGACGGCCGCGGGATCGAGATCAGCCAGTCGGGTGTGCACGCCTGTGTAAAGCAGGGGCTGTCGGTCATCCAGGGCGACGCCGATACCGACCTCTTCGACTATCCGGAGCATGCCTTCGACTACGTGGTGCTGAGCCAGACCCTCCAGGCCGTGCGCGAGCCGCGGGCGGTGCTCGAGAACCTGGTGCGGATCGGCCGGCATGCGGTGGTCAGCTTCCCCAATTTCGGCTACTGGCGGGTGCGCCTGCAGTTGCTGGTCGACGGGCGGATGCCGGTCACGCGATTCCTGCCCGAGACCTGGTACGAGACGCCGAACATCCATTTCTGCACGATCCGCGACTTCGTCGACCTGTGTGCGGAGATCGGCATCACGATCGAGCGGTCGATGATCGTGGTCGGCGACGGCCGCGCGGTGGAGCGGGCGCCCGGGCGGCTGGCGAACTGGAGCGGCGAGCAGGCCATCTTCCTCTTGACCCGCAACGCCGTCTGATCCGCCGGGTGATCGAATTTCCGGCGGTTTTCCTTGGCATGTCCGGGAAGACCCTTACATTGCCGGGAAACCTTCATGCAACCGACGGCCGGCGCCGCGCTCCCTGCGGTCCGGTCGAGTGGGAGAGAGACATTGGATTCGACCGAGATCACCCGCGTCCAGAAGTTCCTTCGCGAGAAGTTCGGCAATCCCAAGATCCGGGTCGTCGGCCGCAAGCAGAAGGATGATTCGGTTGAGGTCTATCTCGGCGACGAGTTCATCGGCGTGATCTTCAAGGACGTCGAGGACGGCGAGACCTCCTACGCCTTCCAGATGGCAATCCTGGACGTGGATCTGGACGAGGTCGCCTGAGCGGCGACGCCGCCGAAGGAAACGCCCGGCGCCCGCGCGCGGCCCCTCAGGCCGCGGCGGCGGGCCGGCTTCCCGCAGGCTCGGCCGACGGCACCGGCGGCAGGGGCAGAGGCAGAGGCCGAGGCTGGGCCAGCCGCGACAGGTCGCAGCCGTGCGCGGCATGGGGGCGCGGCAGCAGCACCGGCCGGGCCAGTCGGGGCCGACTGCGCGTGCCGGCGGTGCGATAGATGCGCTTGGCGCATTCCAGCAAGAGGACACCGCCGAACCCTTCGAACCAGCGATGGCCGACCTTCTCCCACGCCGGTGCGGCCCCGAGCAGGACGCGCGACCGTAACGGTGGCACGAAGAGGGCGCGGTCGACGCGTTCCGGGAGGAACTGGTATTCGGTCAATACCCGCTTCAGCTGCGAGGCGGAGAAAGGGTGGCCGTGGCCGAACGGCGTGCTGTCGGTGTGCGACCAGAGCCCGCGCCGGTTCGGCGCGACGACGATCAGCCGACCGGTTCCCGCCATGACCCGCCAGATCTCCGCAAGCAGATGCTGGCGCAGCTCGGTTGTCTCCATCCCGTGGACCAGGATCACCCGGTCGACCGAATAGTCCGGCAGCGGCAGCTCGCCTTCCTCGGTCAGGGCGACCCGCATTGCCCCGCCGCGTGGCCAGCCGCTGACGCCCTGGCCGGCCGGCATCAGGGCGAGCGTCCGCTCCGCCTCCTCGACGAACGGGCCGAGATAGGGCGTGGCGTAGCCGAGGCCGAGAACCACGTCGCCGCGCACGTCCGGCCACAGGACCCGCAGCCGTCGCCGGATCATCCGTCGCGCCACGTGGCCCAGCGGACTGTCGTAGAACCGGTGCAGGTCGTGGATGTCGTTGTGCATGGCCGGATCATCCTAGGGCAATTCCCGAACCGATGGAATCATCAGTTCGGGAAAAATTGCCCTATCTTCAAAGGTCTAGAGCAACCTATCTGCTCCCTTTGGGGCGCAGGTTGCTCTGGGGCAGGGCGTGAGCATCGTCAGTCCCCGGCATGCCGACCGGGCCGAGGCGCCGGTGCATCTCGATCGTCGGGATCCCGGAGCTTGGATGGGCACGCACCGCCACCTCGACCCAGCCATGGCTGCGGTAGAACGCTCGTGCCCGGCGGTTGTCGGCCAGCACGGTAAGCCAGGCTCGGCGATGGCCGAGCGCTGCGATGCGCCGTTCGCCGCAGGCCAGGAGGGCGCTGCCGACCCCGCGGCGGCGGGCTGAAATGGCGACCCAGAGCTCGGTCAGCCGGTCGCCGACGGTCTCCACCAGCCCGATCGGCCGGCCGTCGAGCTCGGCCACGGTCAGCCCCGGCCAGTCGCCGCTCAGCCAGTCGGCGGGAAAGGCTTCGGCGACCAGCCGCGCGGTGAGCGTGGGCGCGATCGGCCGGAAGGTCTCCTCCAGCACGTCGGACACCAGCCGCTCCAGGACGGGCACGTCGCGAACGCGGGCAGGACGCAGGACCAGGGCCGACATGGCAGGCGTTCCGTCTCGGGGACCAACGGGGGCTCCCCCCGACTTGCCAGCCGGCGGCGGCGCAGGCAAGCTTGCCGCGCCATTCACTCCAGCCGATCCCCTGCTCCGGAAAGAGGAGACCGCCGCCGTGGCTCTGGACGTGATTCTCGTGGCTGCGCTGAAGGACAACTACGTCTACCTGCTTCGCGAGCCCACCACCGGCACCGTCGCCGTTGTCGATCCCGCCGAATCGGCGCCGGTGCGCGCGGCGCTGGACGACCGGGGCTGGGGGCTCGACCTGATCCTCAACACCCATCATCACGGCGACCATATCGGCGGCAATGCCGAGCTGAAGGCGTTCTACGGCGCCACCATCATCGGCCCCGCAGCCGAAACGGCCCGGATTCCCGGCATGGACCGCACCGTCGCGGAGGGCGACACGGTCGAGGTCGGCGAGGAGACTGCCCGGGTCCTTGAGACGCCGGGCCACACCACCGGCCATGTCGCCTTCGCGTTCGAGGGAGCGCGGGCGCTGTTCTGCGGCGATACGCTGTTCTCGCTCGGCTGCGGCCGGATGTTCGAAGGCACGCCCGACCAGATGTGGGCATCGCTGGAGAAGCTACGCGCCCTGCCCGACGACACCCGGATCTATTGCGGCCACGAATACACCGAGTCGAATGCCCGGTTCGCGCGGTCGATCGACCCGGACAACGAGGCGCTGGCCGCCAAGGCCGAGTCCGTGGCCGCCGCGCGGCGGGCGGGGGAGCCGACCATCCCCGCGACGCTGGGCGAGGAGAAGGCCGCCAATCCCTTTCTTCGCGCCGACGATCCCGCGCTGGCGGCGGCGGTCGGCCGCGCCGGCGCCCCACCCGCCGAGGTTTTCGCCGAAATCCGGCGGCGCAAGGACAGCTTCTAGGCCGGTCCCATCGGACCGCCGCAACGGGGCCTGAGCACCAAGGACGCCCTTCCATGATGACGCTTCGCATGAGCCCGACCTCGCCCTACGTGCGCAAGGTCCGGGCGCTGCTGATCGAAAAGAACATGGACGGCGAGGTGGCGATGGCGCCGGTCGACGCCCATGCCTCGCCCGAGGCGCTGACCCGCGCCAATCCGCTGTCCAAGATCCCGGTCCTGGAGCGCGAGGACGGCACGGTGCTCTACGACAGTCCGGTGATCTGCGAATACCTGGACAGCCTGACGGAGGCACCGCGCCTCTATCCGCCGATGGGGCCGGAGCGCTGGCAGGTGCTGCGGCGCCAGGCCCTGGCCGACGGCATCATGGATGCCCAGGTGCTGCGGCTGATGGAGCGGCGCTGGCACCCGGAGGGGACGATCAGCCAGGGCTGGCTCGACCGTCAGAAGGCGGCGATCACTCGGGCGCTGGACGCGCTGGAGGCGGAGGCGGGGAGCTTCAGGCAGGACGCCCCGACCATGGGCGAACTGGCAATCGGCTGCGCCCTCGGCTACCTCGATTTCCGCGCCCCCGACGACGCCTGGCGCGACGGCCGGCCGGCGCTGGCGTCGTGGTTCGAGGTCTTCGCCGTCCGTCCGGCCATCGCCGAGACCGCCCCGCCGGCGGATGCGCCGCTGCCCGGCGGGTGAGTCAGCATCCCGTTCGACCGACCCATCGTGATCGTGACGCCGGAGAGCCCATGACCCCGGAGGACATCATCCGCACCCTCGGCATGCAGCCGCATCCGGAGGGCGGGCACTTCGTCGAGACCTGGCGCGATGCCCCGGCCGACGGGTCGCGCGGCGCGGGGACGGCGATCTATTACCTGCTGCAGGTCGGCGAGGTGTCGGCCTGGCATCGGGTCGACGCGGCGGAGATCTGGCACTGGTACGCCGGCGGCCCGCTGGCCCTGACGATCTCCGAGGACGGACACGATGCCCGGGCTGTGCCTCTGGGGGCGGACCTCGCGCTGGGACAGCGACCCCAGGCGGTGGTGCCGAGAGGGGCGTGGCAGACGGCGGAATCCCTCGGACGATGGACGCTGGTCGGCTGCACGGTCAGCCCGGCCTTCGACTTCGCCGGGTTCGAGCTCGCACCGCCGGACTGGCGGCCGACCCCGCGGGAGCCTGGCTCGGGGGCACGCTGATGGCGATGCCGCCGGCCCCCCGGGCCGGCTCGGGGCGCGATCTGCCGGCAGCCGCCGCCGAAGCGTCGACGGTGGACCGGCCGGCGCTGGGGATCCTGTGGGCGGTGCTGTCGTTCGGCTGCTTCTCCGCCGCCGATGCCGTGGTGAAGTGGCTGTCCGGCGGCTACACGGTCTTCCAGTCGATCTTCGTCGGGACCTTCTTCGCTTTCGTGCCGGTGCTCATTCTGGTTGCGGCGACCGAGGGGTTCCGGGCGGCGCGGCCGAACAATCCGGTGCTGGTGGTGCTGCGCGGCGTGCTGGTGACCGCGGCGGCGCTGGGCGTCGTGTGGTCGTTCACCCGGCTGCCGATGACCGACGGCTATGCGCTGGTGTTCTGCTCGCCGCTGATCGTGACGGCGCTCAGCCCCTGGCTGCTGGGCGAGGCGGTCGGCTGGCGGCGCTGGGCCGCGGTGGGGGCGGGGTTCGCCGGGGTGCTGGTGATGCTGCGCCCGGGCTTCGCGACGCTCGACCCGGGGCACCTCTCGGCCTTCGCCTCGGCGGTCCTCTTCGCCCTCGGGCTGATCGTGCTGCGCCGGATCGGCCGGACCGAGAGCAACGCCGCGCTGCTGGTCGGCCTGCTGCTGACCACCCAGGCGATGCTGCTGCCGGTGATGCCGTTCGTCTGGGTGACGCCGGGCTGGGCCGATCTCGTACTGATGGGGTTGAGCGGGACGTTCGCCGGCTTCGCGCAGATCTTCCTGGTGCTGGCGTTCAAGGCCGCACCGGCGCCGGTGGTGGCGCCGTTCCAGTACAGCCAGATGCTGTGGGGCGTGCTGTTCGGCCTGCTGCTGTTCGGCGACCGGCCGACGGTCTTCGTCCTGATCGGCGCGGCGATCGTGGTCGCCTGCGGGCTCTACATCCTGCACCGGGAGCGGCGGGCGTAGGTCGGGTTGACCGCCGGGCAACCCGACGGCGGGCGATCGGGCCACGCCTCGGGCTTCGCGGCCGAGAGGGGCGATCTTGCCAGTCCGCGAGGGCGGTGGGGCGGATGTCGGGTTTCGCTTCGCTCAACCCGACCTACGATCATGGTCCGGCCAGTCCGCCGCGGCCTCGGCGATGACGGCGCGGGTGACCTCCCATTCCACCAGGCGCAGGGCCTCCGACACCGGGGCGAAGCGGGCGTCCAGCGCGTCGTCGGCGGCTGCCGGCTCGCCCGAGAGCCAGTCGGCCAGCACGTCGACGATCGTGTAGTGGAAGGCGACCCGTCCGGCTTCGTCGCGGAGGATCGTGTCGACCGCGGTCAGGACGCGGGCCGGGCGGACGGCGACGCCGGTCTCCTCCCGGGCCTCGCGGGCGGCGCAATCGAACAGGGTCTCGCCTAATTCCTGGCTGCCGCCGGGCAGGCTCCACTCACCTTCGCCGGGCGGGCGGCCGCGGCGGATCAGGAGCACTTCCGGCTCGCCGACCGGAACCGCGCGGCCGGTGCCGTCGCCCTGCCAGCCGGGGCGCAGCACGACCACGCCGACGCCGACCCGCGGGTGGTCGGGATAGAGGCCGGGGGTCACGCCTCGTCCGCCGGGCGATGGCCGAAGGCGGAGGTCTCGAACGCCGCGTCCACCGGCACCCGCATGCCCTGGGCCAGGGCGTTGGTCTGGTTCGCGAGGCCGACCACGGCCATGACCTCGCCCAGCATGGCGTCGGTCATGCCGGCCTTGCGGGCCGCCGCGGTATGGGAGGCGACGCAGTAGTCGCAGCCGTTGGTCGCGCTGACGGCGACGTAGAGCATCTCCTTGACCACCGGGTCGAGGGCGCCGCCGGTGCCCATGACTTCCTTGACCTGAAGCCAGACGCGTTCCAGGCTTGGCGGGTGATGGGCCAGCGCCTTCCAGAAGTTGTTGATCCAGTCGACCCCGCGGGTCGCCGTGATGTCGTCGTAGATCGCCCGGACCTCGGGCGGCGCGTCCGCATATTCGATCACCGCATCGACCTCCCCATGGCTGGCATCGGCTGGGAAGGCTAGCCATCGGCGGGGGCGGGGAAAAGCCCTGTCGGCCGGCGGTCGGGCCTGCGGACGCGTTCAGTCCGCGTTAACCAAGGTGGTGCAGACTGGCCGTTCTTCCGCGAAGCATCCCGGAGCGCTTGGAATGGCGAACACCTCTCTCGGGCGAGACGACCCGGTGACGCAGGGCGATCGCCATGTCGACCTGGACCGTTCGGCCGCCGAGGTCGCCGAGAGCGTTCTCTGCGAATGGCTGCATTGGTTCGGTGCGGAAATGGACGGGGACGACGCCCGGGCGCTGGAGCGGGCAATCGCCGCTTTCCGGGCGGCCGGCGGGCGACAGGGCTACGCCGGCCATTCCTGATGCGCCCCGCGCCGTCCGGTGCGGCAGAGGGGGCGACGGCCGCGCCTGGCGAGCGCCGCCCCCCGTCCTCTCCGACTGCGCCGGAACGGCTCAGCGCGGATGGTGCGCCGGCTCCGACACGTCGGAGAGGGCCTGCGCCGCCGGGCGGACCGTCTGCGATTCGACGGCGAGGTCGCCCAGCGCGACGATGCCGACCAGCCGCTTATCCCGGTTGACGACCGGCATCCGCCGGACCTTCGCCCGGCTCATGTGCTCCGCGACCTCGGTCACGTCCTGGTCGTCGAAGCACCACTCGATGCCTTCGGTCATGATGTCGCGGACAGTCGCGGCCTTCGGGTCGCGCCCTTCGGCGACGCCGCGCACCGCGATGTCGCGGTCGGTCACGGCACCGGTCATCTTGTCGCCTTCGGCCACCGGCAGCATGCCGAAATCGCCGTCACGCATGGCGGCGGCCGCGTCGGCGATGGCGGCGTCGGGGGCGATGATGTCGACCTGGGGAGTCATCACGTCTCGGACCTGCATGTCGTCCTCCTGCTTCGCAGTCGCGTGGGCGGGGGCGGGGGGAGGCGACCGGCGGCGGGTCGATCGAGGGGCCCGACGACGGCCGCCCGTCGTCCTGAGCCTCACGTGGACGCGTTGGGCGGGGGCGTGCAAGGGGGCAATCCCGCAGGTCGGGTTGAGCAAGGCGAAACCCGACTTCCGTCCCCTCCGCCGACGCCGCGTCGGGCTTCCCTTAGGTCAACCCGACCTACGCTTCCTGCGGAACCGGGCATCGGCGACAGAAAAAAGGCGCCTCCCCGAAGGGAGGCGCCCGTCTTCGGCGTCGCGGCCGTCGGCGCTACCGCACCCGACCTTCCTGCCAGGCCTGGAGCAGGGTTTCGTAGGCGACCGTCTCGCCCGGCTCCTTCTCGTTCTCGAGCTTGTCGCGTTCCCCGGCCCGCCGCCGGTCAGCACGAACGGCTCGGTGTAGATCATGAAGCTGTCCATGAAGCGCAGCAGCACGGCGATGCTCAGCACGCCGGTCAGCTTGGGCAGCTGGATGAAGCGGAACACGGACCAGGACGATGCGCCGTCGATCTTCGCCGCCTGGTAGAACGCGTCGGGAATCGCCCGCAGGCCGGAATAGCACAGCAGCGCGACCAGCGGCGTCCAGTGCCAGACATCCATGATCACCACGGTAACCCAGGCGTCGATCGCGCTGGTGGTATAGTTGTAGGCGTAGCCGAACTCGTTGATCGTCACGCCGGCCAGGCCGATGTCGGGCCGGGCGAAGAGCTGCCAGATCGTGCCCACCACGTTCCACGGGATCAGCAGCGGCAGGGCCAGCACCACCAGCGAGGCGGAAACGCCCCAGCCGCGCGTCGGCAGGGCCAGCGCGATCGCGATGATCCGGTCGGCGGGGATTTTCCGGTTCCGCAGCGGGAAGGCCAGGTTCTCCGCCACGGTCATGGTGTCGTAGATGACCGGAAACTGGAACACCCGGGCGATGTTGCGCTTTTCCGTCGGCAGACCGGTCACGTCGGTCTCGTCGAACAGGACACGCCCCTCGCTGGGCCGGACCAGCCCGGAGATGACGTTCAGAAGCGTGGTCTTGCCGCAGCCCGACGGCCCCAGCAGGGCATAGGCGCCACCGTCTTCCCAGACATGGTCCATCGGGCGCAGCGCATAATCCTCGGGCCGCTGCGGGTTCGGCCCGTAGGCGTGGGCGATGTCGTCAAGATGGATGCGTGCCATGGTCGCCGTTCCCTCAGACCTCGCCGCCTGGGGCGGCGATCAGACGGCCATCGTCGCCGAACGCGAACAGCCGTCCCGGGTCGGCATAGACGGTGAGCGCCTCGTTGAGCTCGAACCCGTGCACGCCCTCCTCCTGCACCACCACGCGCATGCCGCCGTGCTCGGCATGGATGAAGGTCTCCGATCCGCTGACCTCGGCCTGTTCGACGCGGGTCGGGATCGCCACGTCCCCGTCGGTGCGGCGCTGAACGAACAGGTGGTGCGCCCGAACGCCGAAGCGGTAGTGGCCTTCGGCGAGGCCGGAGAGGTGGCCGGCCAGCGGCAGCCGGATGTCCTCGCCCAGGACCGCCGTGCCGCCCGCGACACGTCCCTCGATTTCATCGGCGGGTCGGAGAAGACGAAGCCGACGTCGACGGTCGCCGGCCGGCGGAACACGTCCACGGTGCGGCCGGTCTGCAGCACTCGGCCCTTGTTCATGACGATGACATGACCGCCCATCAGCAGCGCCTCGTGCGGCGACCTCGCGGTCGTCGACCAGCACCTTGACGGTGGTCGGCCGGTCGAGGCCGGCGAACAGCCGCATCATGGACGTCTTGCCGGCCAGGGTCGGACCCAGCAGGACGTTCAGCACGCCAGGCTGTAGCGCCACCGACGCCTCGTAGAGATGGGGGTCGCCGGCGACAGACTTGGTCACCGCCTCGAAGCGCCAGGTCCGCCCTCGCCGACCGGCCCATGCCCGATCCAGCGCGCGCCCGCTGCGAGCCGCGTCGTCACGTCTCTCCGTCTCCTCCCTGTTCGGCCCGGCCCGGCCTGTCGCCGCGCCGGACCGGTGGCCGGCCGCCGCTTCTGGAGCGCGTGTGCCGGCCCGGTCATCCCGACGCCCGCTCCGCGTGTCGAGCCCCCGAAAAAGTCTGCCCGTCAGGCCCGCCACTGCCAAGCGGATGCTTTCACTTTCGATCATGAGAGCATGAATCTGATCGAGCTGGCAAGGCCGTAATTTGCGGAATCGCGCATCCGTGTCCGTAAAGCGACATGGTTTTGGAGGCGCTTCGCTGCCGGGCGAAGGCCGGGGCTCGCTGCGGCGCTGGGCAGTGTTCCGACGGGGGCGACCGATGCCGGCAAGAGGGTCCGCCCCACCCACCGTGGCGGTTATCCTCGGTCATGATGTTCGGAACCGAACCTCGGTCATGCCGGAGCCGTGCCCCGGCGACGGGCGCCCGTCGCGGCGGCTGCGGGACGAGGCCGACGCCCGTCCTGCGGCGCACCGTGCCGGGCCGCGATCCGGCCGACGTCGGTGTCATCGCCGAGGGTTCGCGCGGGCACGCGACGGCCGCCGCCGCAGGTGCCCCGGCGGGGGCCCGTGCGGCCCGCGACCGCCCCCCTCACCACGGGTCGAGTTCGGCGTCCCAGTAAAGAAAATCCCGCCAGCTTTCGTGCAGAAAGTTTGGCGGGAAGGCGCGACCGTGTTCCTGGAGCTGATGGGTGGTCGGCTGCTCCGGTCTCATGAGCGGCCTCATCCCGCAGATGTCCGGCAGCCTGTTGCCCTTGGCGAGGTTGCACGGGGCGCAGGCGGCGACGACGTTGTCCCAGGTCGTTCGCCCACCCAGCGACCGAGGGATCACATGGTCGAAGGTCAGGTCGTGGGTCGGCAGCCGGTCGCCGCAGTACTGGCAGCTGAACCGATCGCGCAGGAACACGTTGAACCGCGTGAACGCCGGCCGGCGCGCGGATGGGACATATTCCTTCAGCGCGATCACGCTGGGCAGCCGCATCTCGAAGCTGGGGCTGCGGACCGTGCGCTCGTAGTTGGCGACGATGTTCACGCGATCGAGGAACACCGCCTTGATCGCCTCCTGCCAGGACCACAGCGACAATGGGAAGTAGCTCAACGGCCGGAAATCCGCGTTGAGAACCAAAGCCGGACAACTGTCGGGCGGCGGCGTCAAGGCCCGCACCTCCGAAACGTTGGCGACCACTTGTGGATAACCGCTCCCGTCCGGCCGCGCAAGATTTTGTGGGCGCGACCGGTCAATTTGTCACTCCGTTGTAAAGTTGCGCTGACTCAAGACTCGCCGGCGAAAGCCTTGGCCAGAAAGGCGGCGCCCAGGCGTAGCCCCTCCTCGTCAATGCCGTGGGCAAGGCCCGGCCGGGCGATCGCCTGGACCGGCACGCCGGCCGTCTTCAGCGCCTGCTCGGCCAGGCCCATCGCCTCGAACGGCACGATCGGATCGGCCTCGCCATGGACCAGCAGGACGGGCGGTCGGCTCGTCACCTCCTCCGCCGACAGCGCGTTGCCCGCCAGGAAGCCGGAATAGGCGAGCACCCCGGCCAAGGCGCGCGGCCGGCGCGGTGCGACGTGCAGCGCCATGGAACTGCCCTGGCTGAAGCCGATCAGGGCCATGTCCGCCTCGGTCAGGCCGCGCGCCTCCAGCACGTGGGTCAGGAAGGCGTCGAGGATGCCGACCGTCGAGGTGACGCCGGCCAGCAGCTCCTCCGGCTCCATGCCGGTGAAGCGGAACCATTGGCGGCCGAACGGCGCCATGTCGAAGGGTTGCGGCGCGTCGGGAGAGATGAATTCCGCATGCGGCAGAACCTGGGCCAGATCCGGCGCCAAGCCGATCAGATCGTTGCCGTCGGCGCCGACGCCGTGCAGCAGGACCACGACCTGCCGCGGCGCGCCGCCGGCGACGGGCCCGTAGGACGGGCCGGAGAGGGGGGCTGGTTCGCTCATGGCGCGCATCAGGCCGCCGCCGGCACCGATTGTCAATCCTTGCCGGCCGTGCGAAGGAAAACCGTCATGATCACCCGTTTCGCCCCCAGCCCGACCGGATTTCTCCATCTCGGACACGCGTATTCGGCCTGGACCGGGTGGAGCGTGTCACGGCATGCCGGTGGCCGATTCCTGTTGCGGATCGACGATCTGGACGCCGGTCGCTGCCGGCCTGGATTCGAGACCGCGATCGCCGAGGACCTGGCGTGGCTTGGCCTCGACTGGGACGGGAGGCCGATGCGCCAGTCGGCGCGGCTGCCGGCACACGGCCAGGCGCTGGACCGGCTGCGGGCGCTGGGGGTGGTCTATCCCTGCTTCTGCACCCGCAAGGAGATCCAGGCCGAGATCGCCGGCATGGCGAGCGCGCCGCACGGACCCGACGGGCCGCTCTATCCGGGCACCTGTCGGGGGCTGGAGGAGGCTGCCCGGGCCGAACGGATCGCCGCCGGCATCCCCTATGCCCTGCGCCTCGACGCTGTCGCCGCGGCGACGCTCACCGGGCCGCTGACCTGGCGGGAAAGCGGCGAGGGGGCGGACCGGGGAGCGATCCCCGTCGATCCGGCGCTGAACGGCGACGTGGTCCTGGCGCGCAAGGACGTGCCGACCAGCTATCACCTGGGGGTGGTGGTCGACGACGCTTTCCAGGCGGTCGATCTGGTCACCCGCGGACTCGACCTGATCCACGCGACCCATGTCCACCGCCTGCTCCAGGCGCTGCTCGGCCTGCCGGAGCCGGCCTACGCCCATCACCGTCTGCTGACCGACGAGACCGGCCAGCGCCTCGCCAAGCGCGCCGATGCCTTCGCGATCCGCCACTACCGCGACCATGGTCTGGCGCCGGACGAGGTCTGGGCCCGCGCCGGCGTCCCCTGGGACTCGGCGGCGGGGCGGCCGGCGTTCTGAGCCAAAGGCGGCGGGGCGGGCATGCCGTCGCCGCCGCCTTCTCAACCGTCGCCGTCTCCCCCCCCCGGGGCGTTCGGGACGGCAGTCGTCCGAGCACCAGACGGTCAATGCGTCCTCGTCGACCTCTCCTGCGGCGGGGCCAGCCACCATGCGCGTCGCCTCGCTTTCGGCCACGTCGAGGTGCCGGCTGTTCAGGCCGGAGTCAAGAATGCCGCCATGAAGCCGACGCGCCTGTTGCCGTCGATGAAGGGATGGCCATGCCGGAACGGGCTGACACAAAGGGCCGCGGCGAATCGCGCCGAGGTCGTGCTGCCGGTTGTCCCTCAACGATCCGCGGGAGAGCGTGCATGCGCGAGATCGACAGGCCTCCGGGCGCGCGAGCTTCACGCCGCCCCGTGGAATCCCGCCAGGAGGTCGAGGTATTCCGGATGGTCGGGGCCGAGGGCGCCGTGCCGGATCATGAAGTCGAGGATCACCAGCGCCACGTTGAACTTGAAGCCGTCGCCGGCTGCCAGCGCCTCCGCCACCTCCTCGAGCGGCCACAGGCGGAACTCCGCCACTTCGCCGTCCGCATTGCGCGGCTCCACCCCGGCCGGGACCGGCAGGTCGTAGCAGAACAGAACGTCGCGGCGCAGGCCCTCCGGCACCGACATCCGGTAGCTGATCGCGCCGACCGGCCGGGCGAGCGCGACAAGATCGGCGCCGAACGCGGCCTCCTCCTCGGCCTCCTTCGCCAGGTTCTCGGCCAGGGTGAGGCCGTAGGGCAGGCCGCCGGCGATCAGGTTGTCGTACTTGCCGGGCGCCACCCGGCGGTCGTCGGCGCGCCGGCCGATCCACAGGTGCAACGCGCCCTCGGCATCGGTCGCCATGCCATTGACGTGCTGGCCGAACGAGATCAGGCCGAAAGCGTTGGTCGCCGTGCGGTCGATCTTCGCCAGCGGTGCGGCGCCCCAGCGGTCGACCACCGGAAAGGGCTCGCCGCGCGGCGGCGCCATGGCGTGGTGCGCCCGCAAATGGTCGACCGCCGCCGCCAGCGCCTCGGTGCGTGCCTCGAAATCGTCGTATCTGGGGTGCAGGACCAGGGCGTCGCCGGTCCGCTCGAACAGATCCACGCGATCGGCGAGGGGGGCGGCGAAGGCGCGCCGGACCAGTCCGATGCTCCGGTCGGCGATCACGAACGGCAGGTGATCGGCCGGGTCCCAGGCGGTGCAGCGGCGGATGTGGTGGAGGAAGCTGAGGCGGTTCATGTCCCGGGGACATAGCCGCCGCAGCGCCGCGGCGCAACTGGCCCTGCGGCCCGGCGCCGTCCGGGAGCACTGGCCGGGCCGGAGTTCGGGCCGGGGGTTGAGGCCGTCGGGCGGAGCCGGTCTAATGCGTCGGGCGGGCCATCGACCGGCGCGGGACGCGGCGGAGTCGGGCAGCGAACAGCCGCGGCCAGCCGGCGCCGCAGTGAGAGAGGGAGGATCCGATGATCGCGAACCGGGCGACCGCCGCGCCGGGACCGGCCGGCGGAAGGCGCCGGGGGATTGCCGTTCGCGCACTGCTGGCCGCCGCGGCCGTGGTCCTGGCCGTGCCCGCGGGCCGGGCTCAGGAGGCCTTCGACGCGGCGGACCTGCCGCAGGCCGACCGGGCGGCGATCCAGCAGTTCCTGGAGACAGAGCGGACCGATACCCGCCGCCAGCTGCCGGAGAGCGGCGCCGGCTTCGTGATCGTGCGCACCGAGACGCGGCCGCGAATCTGCCGCTGGTTCGTGGTCGAGGTGCCGGGGGACGGACCGGCGAACGGCGTCGGCTGCCGGGTCGGCAGCCGGATCTGGGACATCGCCGGCACCACCGACGCCCTGCCGGCTCAGCAGCAGGCACCGGCTCCGGCCGAGGCGCCGGCGGTCGCCGAGGGACCGCCGCCGGGGTCCGCCGGCGCTGCGCCGGCGCCGGCTGCGCCGGCCGCGACGGCCGCCGCGACCCCGTCACCCGCCGGCCGGCCGGCCTGGGCGCAGTCGCCGCCGCGGCCACCGGCCCGCCCGGGGGCGAGGTCCGAGACGGCCGCCGTGTCGGCCGGCACAATGCCGCCGGCGCTGGCCGGCTGGCCGCAGCCGCCGCGCCGCCCGGGACCGGTCCCGGCCGGCCAGGTCGCCGAGACGCCGCCGGCTGGGCCGTCCGCGGAGCCGGCCGCTCCGGATCGGCAGGATACCGGCGCACCGGCGCCGGCCGCCGCTCCCGAGGTGGGCCGGCCTGTGCCGGCGCAGTTTGCCGACTGGCCGCCGCCGCCGCCGCGCGACCCCCTGCCGCGCGCTTCCGACCCACCGGCAGGCGGCGAGACCAGCATCGTCTTCACCGAACCGCCGCCACCGCTCCCCGGCGCGCCGGACGAGCCTGGGGCGGCGGAGGCCGGCGATGTCGTGCTGGCCGCCCGCGATCCGCGCGAAACCGCGGCGGAAAATCTGCTGACCGGGGAACGGCTCCCCGCGGTCGACGCGCGTGTCGGGCGCCGGGACGCGCAGGCGGCGCGGCCGGTGCCGACCTCGCTGGCGGACGTGCCGGCACCACCGCGCCGCCCGGCCGAAGCCGAGGCCGGCATCGTCGCGCCGGAGGCGGCACCGGCGCCGATCGACCCGCCACTGCCGCCCCGTCCGCCCAGGCCGCCCGCGCGGGGCTGACGGGGCACGTCTGCCGTCGCCTAGTCCGGCCGGCCCGCCGTCCGGCTGGTCTGGAAGTCGATCCAGAAGTGGCGGAAGATCAGGAAGTAGTGCCCGAGGATCGCGGTCAGGCCCAGCAGCGCCAGCCCGGCCAGCACCGGATCGGCGAACCCGCCGGGGAAGAACTGCACCATCCAGCCCACCGCGGCCGGCGCCAGCGCCAGCCCCGCGAAGAAGCTGAGCCACGGGCCGCGCCCGGTCCAGAACGGCGCCACGAAGTAGCCGAGGTGGAAGAACAGCGCGACCCCGATCAGGCTCGCCCGTTGCGGCCCGGCCAGCGATTCGGCCCCGTCGCCCTGCGGCCAGAGGCGGAGCAGGAAGAAATAGAACAGCACCGCCCCGACCGCGACCGACAGGGCCGCCAGCCAGCGCGGCGGCGTCAGTTTCGGACTGCGGTATTCCGGCGGCGGGGACTCGGTCATGGCGTCGGACTCCAACGGTCGGCGGGGCGGCGGCGGAAAGCGCGCGGCGCCGGAGTGCAAGGAGCCGGCATGAGGCCCGCCGCCGTGCTTGTCAACGCCTCGGCCGGCGTGCCGCGACCGCACGCCAACGGTCGCGGTCGAACGGAGTGCGGCTGCGGACTGGCCGACGGTGGGGCGGCAGTCTATATAGGCGGACCATGAGCACGCTATTCCTCGTCATCGCCATCCTCGCCGCGGTCGCGGTGGTCGCCTCGCTCGCCACCGGGCTGATCGGGATGGCCCGCGGCGGCGAGTTCAACGCCAAGTACGGCAACAAGCTGATGCGCGCGCGTGTGATCCTGCAGGGCGTGGCGATCGTGTTCTTCGCGCTCGCCCTGTGGACCGCATCGTGAGGCCCGGGTCGTGAGGCCCGGCCGATCCCGCCGACCCTTCCCTCCTGCCGAACACCGGACGGTCCGATGGTCCAGTTGACCCGTATCTACACCCGCGGCGGCGACAGCGGTCGCACGTCCCTGGGCGACGGCAGCCGTGTCGCCAAGCATGCCCTGCGTGTGGAGGCCTATGGCACGGTCGACGAGGCGAACAGCACGATCGGCCTCGCCCGCCTCGCCACCGGCGCGATGCCGGAGGCGGACGCCATGCTGATGCGCATTCAGAACGACCTGTTCGACCTGGGCGCCGATCTGTGCACGCCGGAGCAGGAGAACCCGGCCCATCCGCCGCTGCGCATGACGGCCGGGCAGGTGGCCCGGCTGGAGCAGGAGATCGACGCGATGAACGCGGAGCTTTCGCCGCTGAAGTCCTTCGTCCTGCCCGGCGGCTCGCCGGCGTCGGCCCATCTGCACATGGCGCGCACGGTGATGCGCCGGGCCGAGCGGCTGATGACCCACCTCGCCGAGAACGACCGGATCAACGAGGAGGCGTTGCGCTACGCCAACCGGCTGTCGGATCATCTCTTCGTCATCGCCAGGTGGCTGAACGACAAGGGCGCCGGCGACGTGCTGTGGGTGCCAGGGGCCAATCGCTAGAGCACCTGGGCCCCAAGGGGCGCAGGTGCTCTATACCTTGTAACATAGGGCAATTCCCGGACTGATGATTCAATTGTTTCGGGAATTGCCCTAGAACCTCCGCGGCGCGCGTCCGGGTGGTTTCGTTGACAGCGCGGCGACCGGCAGCCTATCGTCCCGGGCTGCTTATGTTGCAGTGCACGATAATCGGCGATGCGACGGATCGCGGTGCGCCGGCAGGGGTGGCGGCTCGGATCGTCGACCGGGAGAGAAGCGGGGAAAACCAGGCATGATCGAGAAAATCGGCGTGATCGGCGCCGGCCAGATGGGCAGCGGCATCGCCCATGTATGTGCGTAAAATGGGTTCGACATTCGCCTGCTCGACATCGACCAGGCGGTTCTGGACAAGGCGGTCGAACAGATCGCCGCCAACATCGACCGGCAGGTCGCCAAGGGCCGGATCGAGCAGGCCGACCGCGACGCCGCGATGGCGCGGATCAGCACCGGCACCGACTACGCCCTGTTCGGCGACTGCGACCTGGTGATCGAGGCGGCGACCGAAAACGAGGACGTCAAGCGGGCGATCTTCAAGCAGCTGGTCCCCCACCTCAACGACGAGGCCCTGATCGCGACCAACACCTCGTCGATCTCGATCACCCGGCTCGCCTCGACCACCGATCGGCCCGAACGCTTCATCGGCATGCACTTCATGAACCCGGTGCCGGTCATGAAGCTGGTGGAGATCATCCGCGGCATCGCGACCGACGAGAACACGTTCGAATCGGTCCGGGTGCTGGCGGAGAAGCTGGGCAAGACCTCCGCCACGTCGGAGGACTTTCCCGCCTTCATCGTCAACCGCATCCTGCTGCCGATGATCAACGAGGCGGTCTATACGCTCTACGAGGGCGTCGGCACCGTGGAGGCGATCGACACGGCGATGAAGCTGGGCGCCAACCATCCGATGGGCCCGCTGGAACTGGCGGACTTCATCGGCCTCGACACCTGCCTCGCGATCATGAACGTGCTCTACGACGGGCTGGCGGATTCGAAGTACCGGCCGTGCCCGCTCCTGGTGAAATACGTCGAGGCCGGCTGGCTGGGCCGCAAGGTCGGCCGCGGCTTCTACGACTACTCCACCGACACCCCGGTCCCGACGCGGTAGACGGCCGTAGAGGTCGCGTCGGAGCGCCAGCGCAGGCGCGACATCGAACCCCGCGGCCCGTCCGGGCGGCGGGGTTTTTGTCGAAACACAGAGGCACAAAGGCACAGAGACGCCGACGCCCGTGGCCGCGCCGGGCGGTTGTCCCGGCGGCGGTCCGGGTGGCGCCGGGGCGGATTGCCTGCGGCGCGGGCCGCCGCCATCTCTCTTCCAGTCATCCCGGACGCGCCCGCGAGGGCGCGATCCGGGACCTCGACGGTCGGGTTGCGGGCGGCACGGTGGTCGGAACGGTGTGCTTGGCGGTTTGGGCGCGCGGTTCGTCGAGGTCCTGGCTTTCGCCAGGACGACCTCTCTGTGTTGAACGAACCGGCGCCGCAGGCATGCGGGGGGCCGCCGCTCGGTGCGGCGTCGGAGGGACGGTCCGGCCCCATTGTGCCTCTGTACCTCTGTGGTTCGAAGAATCGAAAACCCCGCCGTCCTTGCAGAACGGCGGGGTTCGATGTCGCGCCTTCGACGCGACCTACGGCGCCGCGGCTACGGCGTCACGAAGCTCGACGGTTCGCGCTCGACCGGGCGGGGCTTGCCGATCTCGTTGCGGCGCTTGACCGCGTCGAACATCACCGGGAATGTTGGCCGGTGGATGTACTGGCCCTTGCCCTTCTCCACGTTCAGCTGGCCGTTCTCCCAGACGACCTCGCCCTGGCTGATCGTGGCCGCGCAGATGCCGGTCACCTCCAGCCCCTCGAAGACGTTGAAGTCGACGTTCATGTGATGGGTCTTGGCGCTGATCGTGCGCGTGCCCTCCGGGTCCCAGACGACGAGCGCGGCGTCGGCGCCGACCTCCACCCGGCCGCGGCGCGGGTAGATGTTGAAGATCTGGGCGCAGTTGGCCGAGGTCACGGCGACGAACTCCTGCGGCGTCAGCCGACCCTTGCGCACGCCCTCCGACCACAGCACGGCCATCCGGTCCTCGACCCCGGCGGTGCCGTTCGGGATCCGGGTGAAGTCGTCCTTGCCCATCGCCTTCTGGTCGGCGCAGAAGCAGCAGTGGTCGGTCGCGGTGGTCTGCGCGGTGCCGTTCATCAGCCCCGCCCACAGCGCGTCCTGGTGCTCCTTCGGGCGGAACGGCGGGCTCATCACATGGCCGGCGGCCTGGAGCCAGTCCTTGTCGCGGTAGACCGAGTCGTCGACGATCAGGTGCTGGGCCAGCACCTCGCCATAGACCCGCTGGCCCATGGTGCGGGCGCGGGCGATCGCCTCCAGCGCGTCCTTGCAGGAGACGTGGACGATGTAGAGCGGCGAGCCGACCATGCCGGCGATCGCGATGGCGCGGTTCGCCGCCTCGCCCTCGACCGAGGCGGGGCGGGACATGGGGTGGCCCTCCGGCCCGGTGATGCCGGCCTCAAGAAGGGCCTTCTGCATCAGGTAGACGACCTCGCCATTCTCCGCATGGACGGTCGGCACCGCGCCCAGCTCCAGGCAGCGGCGGAACGACTTCATCAGGACGTCGTCCTCGACCATGATGGCGTTCTTGTACGCCATGAAGTGCTTGAAGCTGTTGACCCCGTGCTCGCGGGCCAGAACGCCCATCTCCTCCTCGACCGACTCGTCCCACCAGGTCACCGCGACGTGGAAGCTGTAGTCTCCGCAGGTCTTGGCGGCCTTGTCCTGCCACTGCCGGTACGCCTCGATCAGGCTCTGCTGGGGCGCGGGGATGACGAAGTCGATGATCAGAGTGTTGCCGCCGGCGAGCCCCGCCGCGGTGCCGGTGAAGAAGTCCTCCGACGCCACGGTGCCCATGAAGGGCAGCTCCATGTGGGTGTGCGGGTCGATGCCGCCCGGCATGACGTAGGCCCCGCCGGCATCGACCACCTTGGCGCCCGACGGCGCGTCCAGGTTCTCGCCGATCGCCTTGATCACGCCGTCTGCGCAATAGACGTCGGCCCGGTAGGTATGGTCGTGATTGACGACGGTGCCGCCTCGGATCAGCGTTGACATGGTCGCGCGCGCCTCTCGCCTGTTCAGTGCCGCATCGGCCGGCGGCGTCTTGTCGGGCGCCGAACCTGACCGTTCGGTCAAGCCTAACCCGGCGCTGCGGGAGGCGGCAAGCCGGGGCTGACTGCCTTGGGCCCGCGCCATTGCCCCTCCGCCCGCCTTGGGCGGGCACCTCCCCGACGGGCGTCGGGGAGGAGGCACCGGATGGGGGGCGGTGCCCGCTCCCCGCTTGCGGGGAGCAGTCTCGCGGCCTGCGCGAGCCTAAGGGGCGCGGCCGAGACTGGCGGTCAGGGGGATTGCCCCGCCGCGCGCCCGCGGCGGGCGGCATCGGGTTCGCGCACCGCCGCTTGCCAGCGGGCGGGCGCACTCGCTAAGGTGCGCCGCCCCGCGCGAAACACGGGATTTCTTCTGCCTTGCGCTATGTCAGCACCCGGGGCGCCGCCCCGACCCTGGAGTTCGACGACGTCCTGCTGACCGGGCTCGCCCGGGACGGCGGCCTCTACGTGCCCGAAGCCTGGCCGACGCTGGCGCCGGACGACCTGCGCCGGCTGCGCGGCCGGCCCTATGCCGAGGTGGCGGCGGCCGTGCTGCGCCCCTTCCTGGCCGGCAGCGTGGTCGAGCGCGACCTCGACGCGATCGCGGCGGAGACCTATGCCGGCTTCGACCATGCCGCGGTGGCGCCGCTGGTCCAGCTCGACCACCGGCTCTGGCTGCTCGAGCTGTTCCACGGGCCGACCATCGCCTTCAAGGACTACGCCCTGCAGCTGCTGGGCCGGCTGTTCGACCGGGTGCTGGCGGCCCGCGGCCGGCGGATGACGGTGGTCGGCGCGACCTCCGGCGACACCGGCTCGGCGGCGATCGAGGCGTGCCGCGATCGCGACGCCGTCGACATCTTCATCCTCTATCCGCGCGGCCGCGTCTCCGAGGTGCAGCGCCGCCAGATGACGACGGTGGCGTCCGCGAACGTCCACACGATCGCGGTCGACGGCTCGTTCGACGACTGCCAGGACCTGGTCAAGGCGCTGTTCGCCGACGGGGAGTTCCGGGACGAGACCGGCCTCGCCGCCGTCAACTCGATCAACTGGGCGCGGATCGTCGCCCAGACCGCCTATTACGTCGCGGCGGGCGTGGCGTTGGGCGCGCCGGACCGGCCGGTGGCGTTCTCCGTGCCGACCGGCAATTTCGGCAACGTCTACGCCGCCTGGGTGGCCCGGCGGATCGGACTGCCGATCCCGCGGCTGGTGGTCGGCGCCAACACCAACGACATCCTCGATCGCTTCTTCCGGACCGGCGAGATGAAGATGGCGCCGGTGGTGCCGACGCTCAGCCCGTCCATGGACATCCAGATCTCGTCGAACTTCGAGCGCCTGCTGTTCGAACTCGCCGACCGGGATGCCGAGACGGTGACCGGGCAGATGCGCGGCTTCCGGGCGGAGCGGCGGTTCGGGGTCGACCCGCGCCAGCTCGCCGCCGCGCGGGAGATCTTCACCTCCGCCCGGCTCGACGACGCCGGAACGCTGGAGACCATCGCGCTGGTCCGCCGGGCCACCGGCATCACCATCGACCCGCACACCGCGGTCGGGCTCGCCGCCGCGCGCTCGGCGGAGGCGTCGATCGACCCGGCGGTGCCGCTGGTGACGCTGGGCTGCGCCCATCCGGCGAAGTTCCCCGACGCGGTCGAAAAGGCGACCGGCCACCGCCCGCCGCTGCCGGAGAGGCTGGCCGACCTGTTCGACCGGCCGGAGCGGTCGGAGGATCTCGACAACGACCTCGAGGCGCTCAAGCGCCATATCCGGGCGCGGATCGGTGCCACGGGGGCGGCGGCATGAGCGCGCTGCAGCCCGACATCCGGGTCGGCCGCCTGGACAACGGCCTGACCGTCATCACCGACCCGATGACGACGGTGGAGACCGTGTCGCTGGGCTGCTGGGTCGGCACCGGCACCCGGTACGAGCCGGCGGCCGTCAACGGCGTCGCGCACCTGCTGGAGCACATGGCGTTCAAGGGGACCGGGCGGCGGAGCGCCCAGCAGATCGCCGAGGAGATCGAGGCGGTCGGCGGCATCCTCAACGCCTATACCAGTCGGGAGCAGACAGCGTTCTATGCCAAGGTCCTGCGCCAGGACGCCGACCTCGCGCTCGACATCGTCGCGGACATCCTCCAGCACTCGGTGCTCGACGAGGAGGAACTGAAGCGCGAGCGCCAGGTGGTGGTCCAGGAGATCCACCAGGCACACGACACGCCCGACGACATCATCTTCGACCATTTCCAGGCGGCGGCCTTCCCGGGCCAGCCGCTGGGCTTTCCGGTGCTGGGGACGGTGCCGATCGTCTCGTCGCTCGACCGCGGCGCGCTGCAGGGCTGGCTGGACCGGCACTACGGCGGCGGCAACATGGTCCTGTCGGCGGCCGGCAACATCGACCACGACCGGCTGGTCGAGGCGGCGGGGCGGCTGTTCACGGCGCTGCCGGCCGACCGGGCCGGTACCGGCGCCGCTGCGCCGCAGGGCGAGGCGGCCGCCTACGCCGGCGGCGAGCACCGGGAGAGACGGGATCTGGAGCAGCTGCACCTGATCCTGGGCTTCGAGGGGCTGCCGCACCAGGCGGAGGACTACTGGGCCCAGGCGGTCCTGTCGACGCTGCTGGGGGGCGGCATGTCCTCGCGCCTGTTCCAGGAGATCCGGGAGAAGCGGGGGCTGGTCTACACGATCCACAGCTTCACCAGCGCCTATCTCGACGGCGGGCTGTTCGGCGTCTATGCCGGCACCGGCGGCGCCGACGCGCCCGAGCTGGTGCCGGTGCTGTGCGACCAGATCGGCGCGATCGCCGACGACGTCCGGGAGGCGGAGATCGCCTCGGCGAAGAAGCAGCTCGAGGCGTCGATGCTGATGGGGCTGGAGTCGACGACCAACCGGTGCGAACAGCATGCGACGCACCACCTGATCTTCGGCAAGCCTCTGGCGCCCGCCGAGGTGGTGGCGAAGATCCAGGCGGTGGACCGGCAGGCGGTGGCGCGGGTCGCCCGCGGCCTCCTCGCCGCCCCGCCGACCGTCGCGGCGCTGGGGCAGGTCGGCCAGCTTGAAAGCTATGACCGGATCGCCGCCCGACTGGCGGCCTGACCGCGGCGGTTCCGGCGGAGCACGGGGCGTGAACGGGGGGCGGGGGCGGGTGATCGGCTTCCTCAAGGGCGGGATGGTGGCGCTGCCACCCGTCCGGGTGGAGGGCGCGCATGTCTATCTCCGGCCGCCGGCGGCGCGTGACTGGCGCGCCTGGGCGGCCCTGCGCGACGAGAGCCGAGACTTCCTGAAACCGTGGGAGCCGGCCTGGCCGGCCGATGCGCTGGGCCGGGACGCCTATCTTCGCCGGCTCAAGCGCCAGGTCCAGGAATGGCGCGGTGACGAGGGCTATGCCTTCCTGATCTTCCGGCGCGACGATGATGCGCTGATCGGCGGCATCGGGTTTTCCAATGTCCGCCGCGGCGTCTCGCAGACCGCCTCGCTCGGCTACTGGATCGGCGCGACGCACGCGCGCCGGGGCCACATGACCGACGCGGTGCGCACGGTCACCGGCTTCGGCTTCCGCCAGCTGGGCCTGCACCGGATCGAGGCCGCCTGCCTGCCGACCAACGAGCCGAGCCGTCGCCTGCTGGAGCGGGTCGGGTTCGTGCGCGAGGGCTATGCCCGGGCGTATCTGAAGATCGACAACCGCTGGGCCGACCACCTCCTCTACGCCATCCTGCGGGAGGATTGGGAGTAGGCGGGCCACCGGTGGACGTTCGGCGCCCGCAATGTCGGACCGCCGCTTCGCTCTGGTCCGACCTACGATCGTTGCACGGTAGGTCGGACCACCGGTCCGACGTTCTATTCCGACGCCCGCAATGTCGGACCACCGCTTGGCTCTGGTCCGACCTACGACCGACGCACGGCGCGATCTACAGCACCGTCAGCATGCTCGCGACCAGGGGATGCCGGACGATGTCGGCGTCCTGGAGGCGGATCACCGCGACATCGTCCAGGGTGCCGAGCCGGTCGGCGATCGGGCCGAGGCCGGAGATGCCGGGCAGCAGGTCCGACTGGTCCGGGTCGCCGGTCAGCACCATGGTGGCATGCCAGCCGAGCCGGGTCAGCAGCATCTTCAGCTGGCCGTAGGTGCAGTTCTGCGCCTCGTCGATCACCACGAAGGCATTGTTGAGGGTGCGCCCGCGCATGAAGGCGACCGGCGCGATCTCGATCTGCCCGTCGGCGATCAGCGCCTTCAGGCGCTTGCCGCCCAGCCGGTCGGCCAGCGCGTCGTAGAGCGGCCGGAGGTATGGCGCCAGCTTGTCCTCCAGATCGCCCGGCAGGAAGCCCAGGCTTTCGCCCGCCTCGACGGCCGGTCGCGAGAGCACGATCCGGCCGACCGCACCCGACTCCAGCGCCTCGACCGCCCGAGCGATGGCGAGGTAGGTCTTGCCGGTGCCGGCAGGGCCGAGCGCGAGCACCAGGTTGTGGGTGTCGATCGCCTCCATCAGCCGGCGCTGGTTGTCGCTCATCGGCCGGACGTTGCGGACGTATTTGCGGTCCCGGTGGGCATCGTCGGGCCGGCGATCGCCGTCGAGCGGGTCCCAGCCGGCATTGGGGAACAGCGCCTCGACCTTGCGCTCGCTGGCGGCGTGGGCGGCGGCGGTGCGGGCGGAACGCTTGGCCATGGACGACACTCCTGGTCAGGGCTGGAGGGGGGCGGGCGAAAACGAAAAACGCCCCTCCCGGCGGGAGAGGCGTGCTCGGAAACGGTGGTCGGAGAGGCCGGCGGCGGTGCTCGCGGCGGCGGTATGCGCGGCGGCCGGGATGCGGCGGCGGGAGCGGCCGAGCCGGGAGCCGGGATCGCGGGACGGTGCCGTGACGAGAGCCAGAGCCTGCCTCCTGCGCCGAGGGCGAACGCGAATCACACCGGAATCGTAAGGGCTTCCGAGCATGGCTGTCGCGCGAAATCGACGGCGGTCATGGAAGATTCACGGGCGGAGCGGGGCGCGAACGATCGCTCCTCCGGTGTCGTGTTTGCAAGGCCGGTTCCTTGCAGCGAGGCAGGGTGTGCGCGGACCATCAAGATGCCTGCCACCGCGGGCATGACCGTTTCATTTCATGGGAATCACCATTTAGGAGTCATTCCCGCAAAGGCGGTGATCTTCCGGGGCGGGGCGCGTCGCCGAGGAAGCGCCCGTGCCGATGTGACGCCGGCCCGCGTGGCGACGCCGGCCGATGCCGGGCGCGGATGCCAAAAAACCAAAGGGCCCCACCGCCGGAACGGTAGGGCCCTCTGAGACCGTGCTTCGGTGCCGGCCTGTGTCAGCCGACCTTGGCCAGCTCCACCGCCATGTCGGCCATGCGGCAGCTGAAGCCCCACTCGTTATCGTACCAGGACATCACCCGGACGAAGTCGCCGTCCATCACCTTGGTGCCTTCGATCGAGAAGATCGAGGAGTGGCTGTCGCCGTTGAAGTCGGTCGACACCAGCGGCTCGTCGTAGACGCCGAGGATGCCCTTCAGGCGATTGCCCTCGGCGGCCTTGCGCACCGCGTCGTTGACCTCCTCGGCGGTGGTCGAGCGGCTGGCCGTGAACTTGAAGTCGATCAGGCTGACGTTCGGCGTCGGCACGCGCAGGGCCACGCCGTCCAGCTTGCCATTGAGCGCCGGCAGCACCTTGCCGACCGCCTTCGCCGCGCCGGTCGAGGTCGGGATGATGTTGGCCGCCGCCGCGCGGGCGCGATGCAGGTCCTTGTGCATCGTGTCGACCGTGCGCTGGTCGCCGGTATAGCTGTGGATCGTGGTCATGAAGCCCTTGTCGATCCCGATCGCCTCGTGCAGCGCATAGGCGACCGGAGCCAGGCAGTTGGTCGTGCACGATGCGTTGGAGACGATCTTGTGCTCCGGCGTCAGGGCATCATGGTTGACGCCGTAGACGACGGTGATGTCCTCGTCGGTCGCCGGGGCCGAGATCAAGACCTTCTTCGCGCCGGCCTCCAGGTGCTTGGCCGCGCCGTCCCGCTTGGTGAAGACGCCGGAACACTCCAGCGCGATCTCCACGCCCATGTCGCCCCACGGCAGCTTGGCCGGATCGCGCTCCTGCAGGACCTTGACCTCCTTGCCATTGACGACCATGGCGCCGTCGCGCGCCTCGGCCGTGCCACGGAAGCGACCGTGCACCGTATCGTATTTCAGCAGGTGCACGTTGGTCTTCACGTCGGCCAGGTCGTTGACGGCCACGACTTCCAGGTCGTCGCGGCCGGATTCGGCGATCGCACGAAACACGAGACGGCCGATCCGGCCGAAGCCGTTGATCGCCACTTTCACAGCCATGGAATTTGCCTCCAGCGTTCGGTCTTCGGGTGGGGGAGGAAAAGGAAACTCACGCCTTCATACCGGACAATGTGGGGATGGGCGATACGCCCCGCAGTCTCAGTCTGACCTCGCGAAGGATCACAGCTTCGCGCGTGCGGCCGCGGCCACCGCATCGGCGGTGATGCCGAAATGGCGGTAGAGCTCGCCATAGGGCGCGCTCTCGCCGAATCCGGTCATCCCGACGAAGGCCCCATCCGGGCCGATCAGGGCGTCCCAGCCCCAGCGCACCGCCGCCTCGACCCCGACGCGGACCGTGCCGTCGCCCAGCACCTCGGCGCGATAGCCGTCGTCCTGGGCGAGGAAGCGCTCGATGCTCGGCACCGACACGACTCTTGTGCCGATGCCGTCGGCCTCCAGCGCCTCGCGCGCGGCGACGGCGATCTCGACCTCCGATCCGGTGGCGAGCAACGTCACCCGAGCCGGCGCCGACGCCTCGCGCAGGACATAGGCCCCGCGGGCGCAGCGATTCTCCCGCCCGGCGTCCTCGCGCAGGGTGGGGAGGCCCTGGCGGGTCAGCGCCAGAACCGACGGCCCCTCCTGCCGCTCCAGCGCCAGCTGCCAGCACTCGGCCGTCTCCACCGCGTCGCAGGGGCGGAAGACGTGGCAGTTCGGGATCGCGCGCAGGGCCGACAGGTGCTCCACCGGCTGGTGGGTGGGTCCGTCCTCGCCGAGCCCGATCGAATCGTGGGTCATCACGAACACGGCGCGTCGCCGCATCAGCGCGGCCAGCCGGATCGACGGCCGGCAGTAGTCGCTGAAGGTCAGGAACGTGGCGCCATAGGGAATGATGCCGCCGTGCAACGCCATGCCGTTCATCGCGGCGGCCATGCCGTGCTCGCGCACGCCGTAGTGAATGTAGCGGCCGCCGTAGTCGCCGGCCGACACCACCTTCATCCCGTCGACCTTGGTGTTGTTCGAGGGCGTCAGGTCGCCCGATCCGCCGACCAGTTCCGGCACCGCCGGCACCAGCACCTCCAGCACCTTGCCCGAGGCCTGCCGGGTCGCGAGCTTGGGCTTCTCGGCGACGATCGAGGCCTTGAACCGGGCGATCAGGCGCTCCAGGTCGGCCGGCGGATCGCCGGCCATCGCCGCTTCGAAGTCCCGCCGGATCGATGCGTCGGCGCCGGCCAGGCGCTGCTCCCAGCCCGTGCGGTCAGCCCTGCCGCGGGCGCCGGCAGCCTGCCAGGCGGCGCGGATCTCCTCCGGCACGTCGAACGGCGCGTGCGGCCAGGCGAGCCTGGCACGGGCCGCCTCGATCTCCTCGGCGCCCAGGGGGGAGCCGTGGATCGCGGCGGTGCCGGCCTTGTTGGGCGCGCCAAAGCCGATCGTCGTGCGGCAGGCGATCAGGGTCGGCCGGCCGTTGCCGCGTGCCCGCTCGATCGCAGCGGCCACCGCCTCCGGGTCGTGGCCGTCGACCGCCTCGGTGGTCCAGCCATAGGCCTCGAACCGCTTGCGGCTGTCGTCGCTGAAGCTGAGCTTGGTTTCGCCGTCGATCGAGATGCCGTTGTCGTCGTAGAGAACGACCAGCCGCGCCAGACCCAGATGCCCGGCGAGGGAGCAGGCCTCGTGGCTGACACCCTCCATCAGGTCGCCGTCGGACGCGATGACGTAGGTCCAGTGGTCGACCAGGTCGTCGCCGAACCGGGCGTTGAGCAGCCGCTCGGCGAGCGCCATGCCAACGGCGTTGCCCAGGCCCTGGCCGAGCGGGCCGGTCGTCGTCTCGATGCCGCCCTCCGGCGCGACCTCCGGGTGGCCGGGGGTCAGCGAACCGAGCTGCCGGAAGTTCTTCAGCTGATCCAGCGTCATCGCCGGATAGCCGGTCAGGTGCAGGAGCGCGTAGAGCAGCATCGACCCGTGCCCGGCCGAAAGCACGAAACGATCGCGGTCGGCCCAGGTCGGCGCCGACGGGTCGAACTTCAGGAACCGCGTGAACAGCACCGTCGCCACGTCGGCCATGCCCATCGGCATGCCGGGGTGGCCGGATTTCGCCTTCTCCACCGCATCCATCGCGAGGGCGCGCAGGGCGTTGGCCATGTCGGCGTGACCGACGCGGCCGGGGACGGCGTCGTCGGGATGGGACGCGGCGGCGGACGAAACGGTCATGGTCAGGGTCCGTCTTCGGGCGGTGACTTCGGCGGGCAATGCGAACGGCGCCGGCGGGGGCGTCGGATCGGCGGATCCCCGTCGTCGCGAGATCGTGGCGAGCCGCGGTGTGCCGGGCGCCCGGCACGCGTGCCGGCGACCCCGCCCCGTGGCAGATCCGGCGAGATCCGGGGGCGGCCGGCCAGGCGATCGGGCGACGCCGGCCCTCGCGCCAGCCTTCCCCCAATGCCCGCGCGGCGCCCGACCTTGCCCGCCGGCCATCGATCCGTCAACCGGCATGTCGGCCCGTTTGGGCGCGGCGCAAGACCGTTCCGCGCGCCGGGATCGGAGGCAGGCCCGCAAGTTGACGGCCGGCCGGACGGGCCATACGCTGGCGCGACGGCCGGTGCGCCGCGGGCGGCGGCGGATCGCGCGGCGTCGCGGCGGGAATCGGTGCTGCAGGAGCGGGCTTCGGGAATGGCGACCATCGGACACGAATTGGAGCGGCTGGAGCGGGCGATCGACCTGCTGGAGCAGGCCCTGGTCGACCGGGACCAGCGCTGGCACGCCGCCCTGGAGAAGGCCAAGCGCGGCGCCGAGGCGCAGCGGGCGCGCACGGAGGGCGTGGCCAGCCGCGTCGACCTGGTGGTGGAGCGCCTGGAAGCCGTGCTGGAACGGGCCGACTGACCCGCCGTCCCTTGTCCATCCTCCCCGGGGAGTCCCGATCGCCATGGCCCGAGTCGACATCAGCCTGAACGGCCGCAGCTATCCCATCGCCTGCGATGACGGGCAGGAGGACCGGGTGCGCGAGGTCGCCGCCTATGTCGATTCGAAGATCACCGAGATCCGGACCATGGCGCCGGCCGCGACCGACCAGCACCTCCTGGTGATGGCCGGCTTGATGATCGCGGACGAACTCCTGGACACCTCGGGCGAGATGGAGCGGCTGCGCCAGAACCCGGCTTCCGCCGCCAACGGGGTTTCGTCCGTCGAGAACGAGGCGGCGGTGGCCGACGCCCTCGGACGCCTGGCCGGACGGTTGGAAGACCTGGCCGGTCAGCTGACCGTGCCCGCCGCGGGGGAGGCGAAGGGGTAGGGGTGCCGCTCTCTACCGGTGCCTCCTCCCCGACGTCCTCGGGGAGGTGCCCGCCGCAGGCGGGCGGAAGGGCAGGGGCGCCGACCTGGAGCCTCGGACCTGCCCCTCAGTTCAGTCTCGCGCTGGCGCGCGAGACAGCTCCCCGCCAGCGGGGAGCGGGCACCGGCCTCGAGGTTGGTGCCTCCTCCCCGACGCAGGTTGGTGTGGTGCCCGCCGCGGGCGGGCGGAGGGCCATGGGCCGTCCGTTCGGGCGCACCGGCGGAGTTCGCCCTTGATCGCCGTCCTTCGACCCCTCATCTTAGCGCTCGGAGCGGGGCTGCGTGACGCGTCAGGTCCTATTTCCCCAGGGGCCTATACCTTCTCGATCGGGAGCTGTCCCTGCCAGGACCGTGGTCCTGGCATTACGGCGCCCACCTGCTAGCGCGGGTCCCAGAGGAGGAATTCGTGACCAACGGTCGACGCGGCTCCGCATCCGATCTCGATGCCGGCTTTCCCCCCGACGATCCCGAAACCGTCGCCCTGAAGCGGGCGGTGCGGTCGGCCGCCAAGGCGCGCCGCGCCGAGGCGCATGCGCGGGGCGGTGCGGCCGCGGCCGCGGCGATCCGCGATCGGGTCCTGGCAGTGGCCGATCCCGCCCCTGGAACCGTCGTCTCCGCCTTCCTGCCGTTCGGGGAGGAAATCGACACGATTCCCCTGCTGTCCGCCCTGCACGGGCGGGGCTGCGTCACCTGCGCGCCGGTCTCCCCGAAGATCGGCGATCCGCTGAGCTTCCGCCGCTGGTGGCCGGGGGTGCCCCTGGTGACCGAGCGGTTCGGCACGTCCTGTCCGGCGCCGGAAGCCGGGGAGGTGCGGCCGCGGCTGCTGATCGTGCCGATGCTGGCCTTCGACCGGGACGGCAACCGGATCGGCTATGGCGCCGGCTTCTACGACCGCACGCTCCTGCACCTGCGCCGGACCGGCGAGGCGACGGCGATCGGCATCGCCTATGCCGGCCAGGAGGTCGAGCACCTTCCCGTCGGCCCGCATGACGAGCGCCTCGACTGGATCGTGACCGAGCGGGAGACGCTGGCGTTCGGGTGAGGGCATCCGCCGCCCTGCCGTCCCTCCAGGTCATTCCGGAGATTGCGGCCCGGAGAAGGCGGCGACCTCGATGGATGGCGCGAGTCGCAGCGGCAGCGCACGGGCTGGCGAGATGCGCGTCGTGTCTTGTCGAGTGACGCGGGGACCCCCATCCCTATGGCATTTTCCGGCCTTCGGGGCCAGATTGCAGCAAGCGCCGCCCGGCTCTGCGGGGACGCTCCGACTGTTTCGGACGGATTTCGCCATGCGCCTCCTGTTCATCGGCGACCTGGTCGGCCGCGCCGGCCGGCAGGTCGTGATCGACCGCCTGCCCGACATCCGGCGCCGCCTCGAGATCGACTTCGCCGTCGTCAACGGCGAGAACTCGGCGCACGGCTTCGGCATCACCGCCAAGATCTGCGAGGAGCTGTATGAGGCCGGCGCCGACTGCATCACGCTGGGCAACCACAGCTGGGACCAGCGCGAGATCATGGCGCACATCGACTCGGAGCCCCGGCTGGTCCGGCCGGCGAACTACCCCGAAGGAACGCCAGGCCGGGGCGCGACCCTGCTGCCGGCGCCCGGCGGCCGGCAGGTGCTGGTGGTCAACATGATGGCGCGGGTGTTCATGGACCCGCTCGACGACCCGTTCGCCGCGATGGACCGGATCCTCGCCGACATCGAGATGCCGCGCGACGTGGATGCCGTCCTGGTCGATTTCCACGGCGAGGCGACCTCGGAGAAGATGGCAATGGGCCACTTCCTCGACGGCCGGGTCAGCCTGGTGGTCGGGACCCACAGCCACGTGCCGACCGCCGACCACCACATCCTGCCCAACGGCACCGCCTATCAGACCGATGCCGGCATGACCGGCGACTACGACAGCGTCATCGGCATGAAGAAGGACGCGGCGATCCACCGCTTCACCCGCAAGACCCCCGGCGACCGGATGAGCCCGGCGGAGGGCGACGCCACCCTGTGCGGCCTGGTGGTCGAGACCGACGACCGGACCGGCCTTGCCCGCTCGATCGCCCCGATCCGCCTCGGCGGCCGGCTTCAGGGCGTCTGGCCGGCGGAGGCCCTGGCGGGCGCTCGGGCGTAGACCCTCTTGGGGCGCAGGTCGCGTCGGAGCGACAGCGGACGCGCGGCGTTCCGGCGGACGTGTCGGCCGAGGCGACCGGTCCCCGACCGATCCGTCGGTGCGAGTGGTGACGTCGGCCAGCCGCGCGTTCGACGCCACCTGCGACACCCCGCTTGACGCTTGCGCCGGCGGACAGACATGGCGGGGCAGCACCCATTCCCGCCAAAGCGGAGGCTCCCGCCCATGAAGACCGTCGACGCCAACGGCGCCCGCATCCCCGCGATCGGGCCCGGCACCTTTCAGCTTTCGGGCGAAACCTGCCGGACCATGGTCGCCGAGGCACTGAGGATCGGCTACCGCCACATCGACACTGCCCAGGCCTATGGCAACGAGGAGGCTGTCGGCGCCGGGATCCGGGACTCCGGCGTGCGGCGGGAGGAGATCTTCCTGACCACCAAGATCTGGCCCGACGACTTCCGCGCCGACGCCCTCAAGCGCTCCATGGACCAGAGCCTGAAACGCCTGGGCACCGACCATGTCGACCTGACCCTGCTGCACTGGCCGTCGAGGGACGTGCCGCTGGCGGAGACGCTGGCGGCGCTGGGCGAGGTGCGCGAGGCCGGCAAGACCCGGCATGGCGGCATCTCCAACTTCACCGTCGCCCTGATCCGCGAGGCGGTCGACATGTCGCCGATGCCGCTGGTCACCGACCAGGTCGAATATCATCCGTTCATCGACCAGGGGCCGGTGCTGGGCGAATTGCGGCGGCATGGGATGGCGCTGACCGCCTACGCCCCGATCGCCCACGGCCAGGTCATCGGCGAACCGACGATCGAGGAGATCGCGAAACGGGACGGCAAGACCGCCGTGCAGGTCGCGCTTGCGTGGCTGATCTCCCAGGACGGGGTGATCGCCATTCCGCGCACGTCCAAGGTCGAACGGCTGGCGCAGAATTTCGACGTGGTCGACCTGGATCTGTCGGACGAGGAGATGCAGGCCCTGCACGGCCTCGCCCGCCCCGACGGCCGGATCATCAGCCCGGCCGGCCTGGCCCCGGCGTGGGACACAGCGGCGTGACGGGGCAGGGGCGACGGCGTCCTTGAAGACCCGGTCCGCGCCGGCATCGCGCGAGGGTCTCGTCGGGTCTTTGGGTCTCTGAAGTCTTCCCAGCGTGAGACAATGACACGCGGCTCACCCCACCGGCTCGCCCCGTGCCGCCGCCAGGAGGGCCTGTTCCACGGCCTGGAGGTGGCTGCGCATGGCGGTTTCCGCGGCGCGGGGGTCGCGGGCGGCCAGGGCGTCGACGATGGCGCGGTGCTGGGCGGCCAGGCGGGCCTGGCGTTGGGTGCCGTGGGCCGCCTCCCGCAGCAGGCTCCAGGCGGTCTCTTCCCGCACCTTGTTGACCGCGTCGAACACCGCCAGGAACAGCGCGTTGCCCGCCGCCTCCGCGATCGCCCGGTGGAAGGCCGAATCCCACCGTTCGTAAGCCGCCGGGGTGGTCGCTCCGGCGGAGCGCTCGGCCAGCCGCGCGATCCGCTCGAGCGCTCCGCCGCTGGCGCGCACCGCCGCCAGCCGGGCCAGGATCGGCTCCAGCTGGGTTCTCACCTCCATCACCTCGCCCGGGCTGGTCCGGCGCGCGAGGGCGCTCAGCCCGTCCCGCGCGATGCGGGGCGGCGCGCCGGCGAAGGTGCCCTGGCCCTGCCGCCGCACCACCAGTCCCTCCGCCGCGAGGACGTCCAGCGCCGCGCGCACCGCCCGGCGGCCGACGCCCAGCCGTTCCGCGAGGTCGCGCTCCGGCGGCAGGCGGCCGGCGCCGTCGGTTCCGCCGGTCTCGATCATCCGGCGCAGGGCGTCGAGGGCGTCGCCGTCGTCGCGCATGGGGACTGAGGTCTCCTCCGAACGGTCTACATCGTTGCGAGATCGTAGAACATGCGGGCCGAGGTCAACGCCAAAAAGACCCCGAAGGTGATCTTCAGCGCGCGCTGCGGGATGGCGTGCGCGATCCGAGCGCCCCAGGGCGCGGCGAGGATGGTCATCGGCACGATGATCGCCGCGCCCAGCAGGTTGACGAAGCCCAGGCTGAAGGGCGGCCGGCCGGGCTCGCCCAGGCCCGAGAGAATGAAGCCGATCGCGCCCGGGATGGCGATGATCAGCCCGATCGCCGCCGCGGTTCCGACGGCGCGCCGTGCCTCGTAGCCGAAGGCGGTCAGGATCGGAACCGAGAGGGTCCCGCCGCCGATCCCCATCATCGCCGAGAACGTGCCGACGACGATGCCCAGCCCGGCCTTGACCGCGGCATTCGGGAACCCGTCCACCAGCGTCGTCGCGCGCGAGCGGAAGATGAAGTTCGCCGCCACCAGCAGCGCGACCACGGCGAACACGGCCGTCAGCGTCCGGCCGCCGACATGGCCGGCGACGGTCGTGCCGAGCAGCACCCCGACCAGGATCGCCGGGCCCCAGTTCCTCAGGAGTCGCCCGTCAACGGCGCCGCGCTTCGCATGGCTGCGCGAGGAGACGAAGGCGGTCGGCACGATCACCATCAGCGACGTGGCGACCGCGACGTGCATGCGCACCGCCTCCTCGATCCCGACCAGGGTCAGGAGATGGTAGAGCAGCGGCACGATCACGATGCCGCCGCCGACGCCCAACAGCCCGGCCAGCAGTCCGGCCGCGGCGCCCGCACCCAGCATCAGCCCGAGCCAGAGAAGCAGGGTGGAGGGCGGAACGCCGAACTCGGCCATGGGGACTCCGAAAGTGTGGATTGGTTCGTGCAGTGGCGGACCAATAGCATAGTGGTTCGTCCTATGTCACGCAGGCTGGAGGTGCGGCCATCCGGCGAAAGCCGGGATCTCGACGGCCGGGGCACCGTTTCCGGTGTCCGCGCGCCGCGCCGCCAGGCCCCGGATCGGCCCTGCGGACCGTCCGGGATGACAGGGTCAAGGGAGATCACTCATGTCCTCATACCGGTCATCACGGCGAAATCCGGGACCTCGACGGCAGGGGCGCGGTTTCCGGCGTCGGCGAGCGGCCCCGCGAGGTCCTGGATCGCCGCTGGCGCGGCATCCGGGATGACGGGGGGAAGAATGGGGAGTCGCGGCGGCGCCCAGCCGAAACGATCTTGCGAATATTGGGTGCACCAATTGACAGTTGGTTTGGCGAACGATAGCAGACGGGGACCGATCGGCGGAGCACCGGGGAATGTGCCGCGGCCGGGTCCTCGGCGTCCCGACGCCGTGACGCGCGTGCCCCCCGCCGCACCGAGTTCAGCAAGCAGGAGGGGCAGATGCTGCGCAGGACACTCATCGCCGCCACCGGCGCCGCGATCGCGGCGACCGCCATGGGGACTGCGGCGATCGCGCAGGACTTTCCGGAGCGCCCGGTCGAATTCATCGTTCCGTGGTCGCCGGGAGGCGGCAGCGACACGCTGATGCGGATCGTCTCGAACACTATCGAGCCGTATCTCGGCCAGCCGATGCCGGTGATCAACATGCCGGGCGTCAGCGGCACGGTCGGCCTCAAGGAAGCCGCCCAGCGCGATGCCGACGGCTATACCGTGGCGCAGGTGCACGAAGGGCTGCTGGTCTCCAACGCGACGGGCATCACCGACATCAACTGGGACGATTTCGATCCGATCGCCGCGCTGACCTCCTCCCCGCAGCTGCTGGTCGTCAACGCCGATTCGCCCTGGACGACCTTCGAGGAGTTCGCCGCCTACGCCGAGGAGAACCCTGGCGAGGTCAAGGTTGGCGTGACGCTGGCCGGTGTCCCGCATCTTCATGCCGCCATGATCGAGGACGCCGCCGGCGTCGAATTCAGCTATGTCGGCTTCGAGGGCACGGGCGAGCGGATCCGAGGCCTGGTCGGCGGGCACATCGACGCCGCGATCGGCGACATCGCCTCGGCCGGCGAGTTCGTCGAGAACGGCGACCTGCGCTTCCTGGCGGCCGGCAGCCCGGAGCGGCTGGAGCAGGCGCCCGACGTGCCGACCTTCATGGAGCTGGGCCACGACATCGAGCTTTCGGTGAACCGCGGCATCGTCGCGCCGAAGGGCACGCCGAAGGATCGCCTCGCCGTGATCGAGGGGGCCCTGGCCGAGCTGCAGAACGACGAGGACTACCTGCAGGGGCTGGAGAACGCCGGCGCGGAAGCGGTGTTCCGCGACAGCGAGGCCTATCGCGCGTATCTGGAGCGTCTCGGCGACACCGTCGACCGCCTGTCGTCCAAGCTCGAGGGATGAGCGGCCGCCCGTCCGACCCGCGCCCGAGTGGCGGCGCCCTGGAGCCTGGCTCCGGGGCGGTCGCCGCCGGCGCCGATCCGGCCGCCGAGGCGCATTCCGGCCTCGGCGGCCAGGTCGTGTCCTACGCCGTGATCCTGGCGGTCTCCCTCGCCCTCTTCTGGGTGGCGGGATCCCTGCCGGCATCGCGCTGGGAACCGCTGGGCGCGGGCGCCTTCCCGAAGATGGTGCTGGGCCTGCTGGCGCTGGTCTCCGTGCTCGGCCTGATCGGCGGCCTGCGCCGGCTGCGGGCCGCCCGGCGGGCCGAGGGGTCCGGACGGGCGTCCGACGGGGCGGTGACCGGCGGGCTGGTGCGGTTCCGCATGGTGCTGGTCGTGCTGGCCAGCTTCGTCGTCTACGTGGCGGTGCTGCGCTGGATCGGCTTTTCGGTGGCCACCTTCGTCTTCCTTCTGGTGCTGCAGCTGGCCCTGGGGCCGAAGCGGGCAGGGGCGATCGCCGTGATGGTCGCGATCGCGGTGGTGTTCTCGTTCGGCACCGACCTGCTGTTCGCCGAGGCCTTCAACGTCTTCCTGCCGCGCAGCCGGATCTTCTGATCCGGCGACCCCCGTTCCCGCCTTTCGAGGTCGAGGGCCATACCGATGCTTGAAGCCTTCGTCGCCGGCGCCGGCGCGATCTTCACCGTGGCCACCCTGGTCAGCATGGTGCTGGGGGTGATCGCCGGGATCATCGCCGCGGCGATTCCCGGCTTCACCATCACCATGGCGATCATCCTGACCCTGCCGCTGACCTTCGCCATGCCGCCGCTGCAGGGCGTGGCGACCATGCTGGCGGTCTATGTCGGCGGCTATACCGGCGGCCTGTTCTCGGCCGCGCTGCTGGGGATTCCGGGAACGCCGTCCTCGGTGGCGACGACCTTCGACGCCTTTCCGATGGCCCGCGGCGGAGAGCCGGGGCGGGCGCTGGGGATCGGCGTCTGGGCATCGTTCTTCGGCACGATCATCAGCACCGTCGTGCTGGTCCTGGCGGCACCGCCGCTGGCGCTGATCGCCGTCAAGCTCGGGCCGTGGGAGTATTTCTCGCTGATCGTCTTCGCCATGACGATCGTCGCCAGCCTGGTGGGCAGCTCGATGACCCGCGGGCTGATGGCCGGCCTGATCGGCATGACGATCGCGACCATCGGCCCCGACCCGCTGATGGGGCGCGAGCGGTTCACCTTCGGCCTCGACGTGCTGGCGGCCGGGCTGCCGTTCCTGGTCGTGCTGATCGGCGTGTTCGCGGTCAGCCAGCTGGTGTCCGAGGTCGAGGACTCCGGCAGTGTCAAGGGCGGCGGGTCCCTGGTCCCGGGCGACATCGTCTTCAGCCCGCTGGCGACACTGAAAGAGGTGCTGTCGCGTCCGGTCAATCTGGTGCGCTCCTCCCTGGTCGGCGTCTTCATCGGCGCGGTGCCGGGGGCGGGCGGCTCGATCGCCAACCTGCTGGCCTATGACCAGGCGCGCCGTGCCGACAAGCGGCCGCAGGACTTCGGCACGGGCGTGCCCGCCGGCATCGTCGCGTCGGAGAGCGGCAACAGCTCGACCGCCGGCGGCGGCCTGATCCCGCTGATCGCGCTCGGCATCCCGGGCAGCGCGGTGGACGCGATCCTGATGGCGAGCCTGATGGTCCATGGCATCAGCGTCGGCCCGCGGCTGATCCTCGACAACGCCGAGCTGGTCTACGGCATGTTCCTGGCGATGGCGATCGCCGCGGTGATGATGCTGGCGATCTGCCTGATCAGCATGCGCGCCTTCCTGCGCGTGACCGACGTGCCCCAGTACGTCATCGTGCCGGTCGTGCTGGCGTTCTGCGTGGTCGGCGCCTTCGCGCTCAATAACCGGATCACCGATGTCTGGCTGCTGGCGGGAATCGGCGTGGTCGGCTATGTGCTGCGCAAGCTCGACTATCCGCTGGCGCCGCTGGTGCTGGGCGTGATCCTGGGGCCGATCGCGGAAACCAATCTGCGCCGCGCGCTGATGGCCGACGCCGACTGGACCGCCTTCGTCACCCGCCCGGTCAGTGCCGGACTGCTGATCCTGGCGGTGGTCTCGGTCGTCCTGTCGCTGCGCAGCTGGCACCGCCTGCGCCAGATCGAAGGTGGTACCTGACCGGCGCCGCGCGCGGCTGCGCACCGGTCGACTTCCCGTCCGTCATTCCGGAAAGATCCTGATGGCCCCGTCATTCGATTTCCGTCAGCCCTATCCGTCCCGCCGCTCGCCGGTGATGGCGGGCAACGTGGTGTCGACCTCGCAGCCGCTGGCGGCTCAGGCGGGCCTGCGCATGCTGCTGGAGGGAGGCAACGCGGTCGACGCGGCGCTGGCCGCCGCGATGGCGCTGACGGTGGTGGAGCCGACGGGCAACGGCCTCGGCTCCGACGCCTTCTGCATCCTGTGGGACGGCCAGCGGCTCGAGGGCCTCAACGCCTCCGGCCGCAGCCCGGCCGCCTGGACGCCGGAGCGGTTCGCCGGCCGGGACGCCATGCCCCAGTTCGGCTGGGAGAGCGTGACCGTGCCAGGTGCGGTTTCCGCCTGGGTCGCCCTGTCGGAGCGCTACGGCCGGCTGCCGTTCGAGCGGCTGTTCGGCCCGGCGATCGGCTATGCCGCCGACGGCTACCTGGTCAGCCCGATCGTCGCGGAGTTGTGGCGCCGCGGGGCGGAGACGCTGGGCGGACAGCCGGGATTTGCCGAGGCCTTCCTGCCGGACGGCCGCGCGCCGCGGGCGGGCGAGCGCTTCGTCAACGGGCCCCAGGCGGAGAGCCTGCAGGCGATCGCCGACAGTCGGGGCGAGGCGTTCTACCGCGGTGCCCTGGCGGAGCGGATCGCTTCCTTCGCCGACCGGCACGGGGCGGCGCTCACCGCGGACGACCTGGCGGCGCATCGGCCGGACTGGTGCGGCACGATCTCCAAGGGGTTCGGCGACCTGGACCTGCACGAGATCCCTCCCAACGGCCAGGGGATCGCGGCGCTGATGGCGCTGGGGATGTGCCGGCACCTGGGGCTCGACGGGATGGACCCGGACGGCGCGGACGCCCTGCACCTGCAGATCGAGGCGATGAAGCTGGCGCTGGTCGACGCGCGGGCCTATGTCGGCGACCTCGACGCGATGACCGAGGTCGGGCCGCAGGCGCTGCTCGACGATGGCTACCTGGCGGAGCGGGCGAAGGCGATCGACCCGAAGGCCGCCTCGGACCCGGGGGCCGGCGCGCCGAAGCAGGGCGGCACCGTCTACATCTCGGCCGCCGACGAGCGCGGCATGATGGTGTCGCTGATCCAGTCGAACTATTCCGGCTTCGGTTCCGGCGTGGTGGTCCCCGGGACCGGGATCAGCTTGCAGAATCGCGGTTTCGGCTTCACCCTCCAGGAGGGACACCAGAACCGCGTCGGGCCCCGCAAGCGGCCGTTCCACACGATCATCCCGGGCTTCCTGATGGACGGCGGCCGCCCGGCGATGAGCTTCGGGGTCATGGGCGGGCCGATCCAGGCGCAGGGACATCTCCAGATGGTGCTGCGCACCCGGCTGTGGGGCCAGAACCCCCAGGCTGCCAGCGACGCGCCGCGCTGGCGCTTCGTCGCCGGGCGGGACGTCGCGATGGAGTACGGGTTCCCCGAGGAGACGGTCTCCGAGTTGCGGCGCCGCGGGCACCAGTTGTCGTTCGAGGCGCCGGAAAGCGCCTTCGGCTTCGGTGGGGCGCAGCTGATCCACGCGATCGACGGCGGCTACGTCGCCGGCTCCGACCACCGCAAGGACGGTTGCGCGGTCGGGTACTGATTGCCCCCATTCGTGTCTCCGCCCCTGCCGCCGAGGTGGCCGCCTGCGCGGGCATGACCGTTTTTTCTGTTGATCGTCAATCAAGTGCGGACATGCCTGCGAAGGCGGGGACCTTATTGCACGGCGCGCGACGCGGCGGGAGACCCCTTGCCCGTTTGACCAAATCGCTTGTAGCGCACTATCTTCTTTCCACCTTCAGGCGCGTGGAAAGAGCCTTATGCCCCCCTCGTTTGATTATCGCCAACCCTACCCCTCCCGTCGGTCGCCGGTGCTGGCGAGAAACGTCGTCGCGACGTCGCACCCCCTGGCGGCGCAGGCGGGGCTGAGGATGCTGCTGGAAGGCGGCAACGCGGTCGACGCGGCCCTGGCCGCGGCGATTGCGCTGACCGTGCTGGAGCCGCCGAGCAACGGCCTGGGCTCCGACACCTTCTGCCTGTTGTGGGACGGTAGCGGCCTGGCCGGCCTCAACGGTTCGGGGCGCAGCCCGGCGGCCTGGACGCCGGAGCGTTTCGCCGACCTGAAGGCGATGCCCCAGCGCGGCTGGGACAGCGTGACGGTGCCCGGCACCGTCTCCGCCTGGGTGGCGCTCTCCGAACGCTACGGCCGGCTGCCGTTCGAGCGGCTGTTCGGCCCGGCGATCGACTATGCCGCGGAGGGCTTCCTGGTCAGCCCGCTGATTGCCGACCTGTGGGGCCGGCTGCTCGATGCGGTGAAGGACCAGCCGGGCTTCGCCGAAGGTTATCTGATCGACGGCCGGCCGCCCCGGCCGGGGGAGCTCTTCGTCAACCTGCCGCTCGCCCAGAGCCTGCAGGCGATCGCCGAGACTCGCGGCGAAGCGTTCTACCGCGGCGCGCTGGCGCAGAGGATCGCCGACTTTTCCGCGGCCCATGGCGGAGCGATGACCGGCGAGGACCTGGCCGGTCACCGGTCCGACTGGTGCACGCCCCTGTCGATCGCCTACGGCGACCTGGAACTCCACGAGTTGCCGCCCAACACGCAGGGTATCGCGCCGCTGATCGCCCTCGGCCTGTGCCGGCACCTGGACCTCGACGGCCTCGATCCGGATGGGCCGGACGCGGTCCATCTGATGATCGAGGCGATGAAGCTGGCGCTGGCCGACGCCTATGCCCATGTCGGCGACCCGGACTGGATGTCGGTCGACCCGGCGATCCTGCTCGACGACGGGTATCTGAGGGAGCGGGCCAAGGCGATCGACCCGGCCCAGGCCGCCGACCCGCCGCCCGGCGAGCCCAAGGCGGCCGGCACGGTCTATATCGCGGCGGCGGACGACGCCGGGATGATGGTCTCCCTCATCCAGTCCTGCTTCTACAATTTCGGTTCCGGGATCGTGGTGCCCGGTACTGGCATCAACCTGCACGACCGCGGTTTCGCCTTCTCCCTGGCGGAGGGGCATCCCAACCGGGTCGGCCCGCGCAAGCGGCCGTACCAGACGATCATCCCCGGCTTCCTGACCGAGAACGGCCGTCCGGCGATGAGTTTCGGCGTCATGGGCGGGTCGATGCAACCGCCGGGACATGTGCAGATGGTTTTGCGCACCCGACTGTGGGGCCAGAACCCGCAGGCCGCCAGCGACGCGCCGCGCTGGCGGATCGTGTCGGGCAGGAAGGTGGCGATGGAGAACACCTTCAACCCCGACACGGTGGCGGAGCTGAAGCGCCGCGGCCATCACATCGTGCTGGAGCCCGTGCTCGGCGGCTACAGCTTCGGCGGCGCGCAGCTGGTGCACGCGGTCGAGGGCGGCTACGTCGCCGCCTCCGACCACCGCAAGGACGGATGCGCGGTCGGGTTCTGAGCGCGAGGCAGGCATCCTTCGCGATCCAGGGGGGCGCAACCCCCGACAACCGCCCCGGCACCGGGAGGTCGTGCCGGGGCGGCGTCGCGCCGGACGTTGCGGAGCGTTACCGCGGGAGGTCGCTAACTCCCGGCGGGACGGAAGCTGCCGCGGATCTCGTTCGCCTTCTGCATCGCCTCCTTGGCTTCGGCCGTGGTGAAGGCGCGGACGGTTCGCATATCGGCGACGCTGCCGCTCGATGCCGCGGTCAGCAGCGCTCCCATCATGTCCACCTCATTGTCGCCCTCGGCGACGATCAGGAAATCGAATTCGCCGAATGTCATCCAGTAGTCGACGAGGCGGGCGCCGACGGATTCCATCAGCTTCGCGACCGCCTCGCGGCGATCCTCCGGCTTGGTGACGAACCCGTTGATCGCCTTGTCGGTGAACCGTCCTTGAGTAATCCACGTGGCCATGACGGCCTCCTGTCGCAGTCGAACCCAGCCCGGCGCTGGTCAGCGCCGGCCGGTCCGCGGGTCAGGGGGAGGCTGACGAAGGAACTATGCGACATTTGGTAAAAATTTAAAATAATACTTCAAGATAGTGCAAAAGTTCCCTGCGCGGCCTCAGGAGCTCTGGCGGCGCACCAGCTGGTGCAGCCGGTCGTGCGCGGCTGGGGAGGAGGCACCGGACCTCCGCCGGTGCCCGCTCGCCGCTCTCGGGGAGCCGTCTCGCGCGGCAGCGCAAGACCGCGTCCGGGGCAGGCATCGGAGAAGCGGGCCTGCCGACTCGGCATGTTCCTGCTATGGTCCCGGCATGAAACTTCTGCACACCGCCGACTGGCACCTGGGCCGGTCCCTCTACGAGGCCAGGCTGATCGAGGACCAGGCTCACGCCCTGGACGGTCTGGTGGCGTTGGTTCGCGACGCCCGGCCGGATGCCGTGATCGTCGCCGGCGACGTCTACGACCGCGCCGTGCCGCCGGGTGAGGCGGTCAGCCTGCTCGACGAGACGCTGAACCGGATCTGTCGGGGCGAGGGCGTCCCGGTGCTGATGATCGCCGGCAATCACGACAGCCCGGAGCGGCTGGACTTCGCCAGCGGCCTGACCGGCGACGCGGGCCTGCATCTGCGTGGCCGGGTCTGCGACCCGCCGGCGCCCGTGGTGCTCGAGGATGCGCATGGGCAGGTCCATGTCCATCTGCTGCCCTATGCCGAGCCGGCGGCGGTGCGCCAGGCGCTGGGCGACGAGGCGACGACCGGTCACGACGCCGCGATGGCGGCGCTGACCGGCCGGGTGCGCGACGCGCTGCCGGCCGGCGTGCGTGGCGTGGCCGTCGCGCATGCCTTCGTCGCGGGCGGGGCGGAGAGCGAGTCGGAGCGCCCGCTGGTGGTCGGCGGCTCCGGGTCGGTGGCGGCGAAGCGGTTCGACGGCTTCTGCTACGCCGCGCTGGGCCATCTACATCGGCCGCAGGCGATGGAGGGCGGCCGGGTGCGCTACTCCGGATCGCTGCTGAAATACTCGTTCGACGAGGCGGCGCACCGAAAATCAGTGTCGCTGGTGGAGATCGCCGCCGATGGCGCGGTGGCGGTGGAGGAGATTGCCCTGCCATTGCGCCGCGACGTGCGAATCGTCGAGGGCACGATCGAGCAGTTGACCCGCGATCCGCCGCTGCTCGGCCGGGACGACTGGCTGCTCGCCCGGCTGCACGATTCGGGCGTGGTGCTGGACGCGATGGCCAAGCTGCGCGCGGTCTACCCCAATGTCCTGGCGATCGAGCGTCCGAGCCGGACGCTGGGGCCAGAGGGCGCCGCCGCGGCCCGCGACCACCGGCGGACGGGCCCCGACGACCTGTTCGACGCCTTCTGGGAAGAGGTGACGGGCGCGTCCCTCTCGGAGGAGGAGCGTCCGGTGGTGCACGATGCCGTCGCCCGCGCCCGCGCTGCCGAGACGGAGGAGGCGGGACGGTGAGGCCGATCCGCGTCGAGATGACCGCCTTCGGCCCCTATGCGGGGACGGAGGTGGCCGATTTTCGCGAGCTCGGCGACAACCGCCTGTTCCTGATCCACGGGCCGACCGGGGCGGGCAAGACGTCGATCCTGGATGCCATCAGTTTCGCGCTTTACGGCGAGACCTCGGGTGCCGAGCGGCAGGCCGGCCAGATGCGCAGCCACCTCGCCCCCGACGACCGGCCGACCGAGGTGGTGCTGGATTTCGCCCTGGGCGAGGCGGTGTGGCGGATCCGCCGCCGGCCGGGACAGACCCGGCCCAAGCGCGGCGGCGGCACCACCGACATGCCGGCGGAGGCGGCGCTTTACCGCCGCACCGGTCCGGACCACGCCGACGCCGATGACGGAATCGCCGTGGCGACCCGGGTGCGCGAGGTCGACGAGCAGGTGCGCGGCCTGCTCGGCTTCAGCGCGGCGGAGTTCCGGCAGGTCGTGGTCCTGCCCCAGGGCCGGTTCCGCGAACTCCTGGTCGCCGAGACCAAGGACCGCGAGAAGATCCTGGAGGCGCTGTTCCGCACCGCCTTCTATGGCCGTATGGAGGAGGCGCTCAAGGCCCGGGCGGAGGAGAGCCGCCGCGCCGCCGAGCGCCTGCGCGACCGGCTCGACGCCCTCCTGGGCCAGGCCGGCGCCCCGGCGGAGGGCCGGACCGAGGATCGGATCGGCGCCGTCGGCGAGCGGCTGGCGGCGGCCGTGGAGGGCGCTGCGGCTCTGGCCGAGGCGCTGGCGGTCGAGGAAGCTGCGGACCGGCAGGCGCGCGAGTCCCTGGAGGCGGGGCGGCGCACCGCGGACGTGCTGGAACGGCGCGCCCATGCTCGCGAGCGGCTGGCCGAGGCGGAGGCTCTGGAGCCGGAGCGCCGTGCCCTGCGCGACCAGCACGAGGCGGCTCAGCGCGCTGCCAGGGTCCGCCCGGCGATCGACGCCGCGTCGGATGCCGAGGCGCGACGGAACCGGCAGAAGGATCGCCGGGCGACCGTCGGCGAGAGCCTGGAAATCGCCCGCACCCGGGCCGCCGAGGCACGCGCCGTCCTGGAGCGTGAGGAAGGCCGGTCCGCCGAGCGCGACGCGGCTGAGCAGGCGGTCCATCGCTGGGAGGCGCTGGCGCTGGTCGCCCGCAGGCTGGCCGACGCGACTGGCCGGCGCGACGAGGCCCGCCGCATCGAAGCCGACGCCGTCGCGGCGCGCGATCGCGCCCGCGGCCTTGGCGAGGCGGCGCGGCAGGAGGTCGAGCGGGTGGAGGCGGCGCTGATCGCCGACCGCGAGGCCGCCGCCGACCGGGAGGCGGCGGGGCATGTGCTGGAGGCCGCCCGGCGCCGCGCCCGGCTGGCAGCTGACCGCGACGCGGCGCGGGAGGAGCGGCAACGGGCGCTGGACGACCGGACGGCGGCGGCGTCGGCGCTGGCCGACGCCAGCCGCCAGGCCGAGGCGGCGCAGGCGGAGGCGTCCGAGCGGGAGCGGCGGTTCTGGGCCGGCCAGGCGGCGGCGCTGGCCGACGAGCTCATGGCGGGCGAGCCGTGCCCGGTCTGCGGCGGGCGCGACCACCCGGTGCCGGCCGCCGCCTCGGGCGAGGCCGTCGACCGCGCTTCCCTGGCCGAGGCGCGGGAGGCCGTCCAGGCCGCCGAGGAGGCGCGCCAGCGGGCTGGCCTGGCGCTGGAGCGGGCCGAAGGGCGGCTGCGCGGCCTGGACGAGCGGCTGGGGCGGCTTGCGGAGGATCTGGGCGACGCGGCCGAGGCCTCCGCCGAAACCCTGGCCGAGGCGGTCGTCGAGGCGACGGAACGGCGCCGGCGGGCGGACAATGCGGCCGACCGGCTGGAGGCGGCGGAGACCTCCCTGGCCGAGGCGAAGGTCGCCGTCGCCGACGCCGACAGGGCGGCCGCCGAGGCCGAGCAGCGGCGGATCGAGGCCGCCACGGCGCTGGCTCGAGCTGAGGCCCAACTCGACGGGCTGGTCGAGCAGTTGCCGGAGGAGGCGCGGACGCCGGAGGCGGTTGCCGAGCGTCTGGCGGCGGTGGGCGGGCGACGGGACGAGCTGCGCCGCAGTCTGGAGGTGGCCCGCGCCGCCGCCCGCGACGCGGACACCGTGGAAGCCGGCGCCGCGTCCGAGGCAAGAGCCGCGACGGAGGCGTTGAGCGACTGCGAGGCCGAGGTCGCCCGGCGACGTGCGGCGCGCGACGAGGCGCTGGCGGCGCAGGGCTTCGCGGACCTCGACGGCTGGCGCGCGGCGGAGCGGTCGGCCGAGGCGATGGCGGCCCTGGACCGGCGCCTGCGCGAGATGGGCGAGGCCCTGGCCGCGGCGCGGGAGGCGGCGGCCGAGGCGGAGCGGGCCGCCGCCGGTTTGGAGGCACCGGACCTCGAGGCGCTGGAGGCCGCGTGCGAGCGGGCCCGCACCCGACTGGCCGCGGTCGGCGATGCCCGCAGCCGGGCAGCGGCTCGGATCGACCAACTGGCCGCCGCATGGCGCGACCTGCTTGCCCTCGATGCCGAGCGCCGGACGGCCGAGGCGCGGCACCGGATCGACGGTCACCTGGCCAACGTCGCCGGCGGCCAGAACGAGCGCCGGCTGTCGTTCCAGCGCTTCGTCCAGGCGGCTCTGCTGGAGGATGTCGTCGCCCAGGCCAACCGTCGGCTGGAGCGGATGAGCCGCGGCCGCTACGCCCTGCACCGGGCCGGTGGGGTCGCCGACAGGCGGCGGGCGGCCGGCCTGGACCTGGAAGTCTGGGATGCCCATACCGACCGCGCGCGCTCGGTAAAGACGCTGTCGGGCGGCGAGGGCTTCCTCGCGGCGCTCAGCCTTGCGCTCGGCGTGGTCGACGTGGTCCAGGCCCATGCCGGCGGCATCGCGATCGAGGCGCTATTCGTCGACGAAGGGTTCGGCAGCCTCGATTCCGAGGCGCTGGACGCGGCGATCCAGGCGCTGGTCGACCTGCGCTCCGCCGGCCGTCTGGTCGGCGTCATCAGCCATGTCGGCGAGCTCAAGGAGCGGGTGCCGGCCCGCCTGGAAGTCATTGCCGGCCGGGCGGGCAGTCGGCTGGTCTTCCGGGTCGCGCCGGGGGACGGTGCTTGACGCGGTGCGATGGCGGGCAAACGTGCGGTCACGGGGCATGACGATCCGGGTCCGGCCCCGGCCCGTCCGAAGGGGAGAAGTTCCATGCTGCAAGCCACCCGTCGCCTGAGCTGGCTTCTGGCCACCGTATTGGTACTGGTCGGCCTTTCGGCCTGCGAGAATACCATCCGCGGCGTCGGCCAGGACACCGAGGAGACCGGCGATGCGGTCGAGGACGCGGTGCAGTAGCCGCGCGCGGTCCGCTTCGAACGGGCGGCGCAAGCGGGATACTCGCACTACCCCGCCGGCGCCGTGCTGTCCCTCCGATGCGCGGGCGCAATGCCCCGCTTGCGCGGTGGCCGTTGAGTGCCGTGCCGATCTTCAATGACGGGAGGGTCCGCCGCCCCGCGCGCGTCGGGCCGTTCGCCATCTGAAGGAGACCGGCATGCGCAATCCCGTCCCCCGCGCGCCCCAGGCGGGCGCCGTCCAGGTCTGTGCCGTGGCGGCCCTGGCCCTTGCCGCCGCCTGTGCGCCGCTCGATCCCTGGGCCGTGGACCGCGCCGCCGCCACCCGCGCCTTCAAGGCCGGCGACTACCAGACCGCGGAGGCGGTCATGGAGGCTGCCCTGATCCGAGCCGAGAGTCACGGCCCGGCCGATCCGCGCGTCGCCACGTCGCTCGATGAACTGGGCAGCATCCATTATCGCCAGGGCCGGTGGGACGAGGCGGAACGGCTTTGGCGGGAGGCCCTGGCGCTGATGACGCAGGCCGGGTCGACGCGGTCGGTCGAATACGCCTCGGTCGCCAACAATCTCGGACATCTGCTGGTCGAGACAGGGCGTTATGACGAGGCCGAGGACCTGCACAAGGCGGCGCTGGTGATCCGCCAGGATCGCTTCGGCTACAATTCCGCGCCGGTGGCGCAGACCCTCAACAACCTCTCGGTCCTGACCCTTCGGGCCGGTCGGATCGCCGCCGCGGCCGAATACGCCCGCAAGGCCCGGGAGGTTGCGTGGTTCGCCCGCGGCTTCGACCACGCCTATGTGGTCGCGTCGATCAACAACCAGGCGGCGGTGGCGGAAGCGCAGGGCGACCTCTCGGAGGCCTTCACGCTCTATCGCGAAGCGCTTCGCCGCAACGCCGGGCGGAGCGACGAACAGGCGGCGGCGACGTTGAACAACATCGGCCAGCTCGAACTGCGCACCGGCCGGCCGTCCATCGCGATCGGCCATCTCGAGCAGGCGCTGGCGATCTATCGCTCGGCGTTGCCGGCGGATCATCCGCATGTTCGCCAGGTCGCGATCAACCTGGCCGAGGTGCACCGGGCGGTCGGCGACCATGGCACTGCCGAGTCGATCCTCTCCGCCGCCCTGGCAAGCGGACTGGAGACCCCGGCGACGCGCTGACAGCGCCGCCTGCTGTCGCATTTTCATGCGAGCCGCCGGGCGGAGACGACCGGCGGCCCTTTCCTTGTGGGCGATCCCCGTGGACGGCGGTCGCGTCGACACCGATCGATCGTCGCACCGCGGCTCGTGTTCCCGTCTTTCTGTCGACCCATCGGATCACCGGGAGGCCAGCCCGCGTCCGACCCGCCGTCGAGCGGGGCGTCCGAACCCTCTCCTGTTCGCGGTCTGCCGCCTGTACCGCGCATCCCCGGCCGGCTGGGGAGGGGGCTCCGTATCCCGACGATACCTCCGGTTCCCCTTGGCGTCATCGATCTCCGACACGACCGGCGGTCAGCGTGCCCCTTAAGTGCGCTTCCTATGTATTCTCAGTGTCGTCATGATGACTCCAGACCCGTTCCGCGTTTATACTTCAAATAAATAATCCCCTCCACGGTGAGGGGCGCCAATACGGATTGGGCGGGGTCTTTATTCCAGGAAATTTTGATTGTGCACATGAAGCGGCAGGTCGGGTATCCCCGAGAAGTATCGCGTTGGCCGTAAGCCCCGGCCAGTACGCTCAACGCTTCCCCCACGATTTGTCTTCGGCACCGTAAGCTCTCCCCATGTTCGCCCCGGCACTGGCCCGGGCCGGAGGCCGGCCGAACGGCCTGCCGGGCACTTCGAAGCGGCGGGCATGCGAACCGGGACGGCGGGGGCCGTCCCATCCAATGAGCCAAGAACGGAGATCGGGATCATGCGCTCCATTACCTTCCTTTCCCGCCTGATGAAGGACGACAGCGGCCTGGAGACCACCGAAGTGGCCCTGGGCATCGGCCTGCTCGCCTTCATCGGCGGCTTCGGCTTCTTCTTCCTGGGCGATGCGCTGTCGGATTTCTTCGCCGGCAGCGGCGACAACATCGGCGATGCGCCGGATCCGTTCGGGACGAACCTGCCGAACGGAACCTATGCCTGCGACCCGGCGACCGGGACTTGCGGCGCGACCTGAGACTGACTGCTTCGGGCAGGGGCCGATCTCGATCGGTCCCTGTTCCCTCTGACATCATGACCATGAAGAGGCCGCCATGAAGGCTCGTACCGTTTTCTCCCTGACGATCGCGCTCGGCATGGGCGCCGCCGCGGTCTTCCTGGCCCGCGGCTGGATGGAGCAGAACACGCCAGAGCCGGTGGTCATCACCCAGGTCGAACAGCTGCCGAAGACCACCATCGTGGTCGCAAAGCGCGACCTATACTTCGGCGACCAGCTGCTCGACGCCTATCTCGAGGAAGTCGAGTGGCCGGCGGACCTGGTGCCGGGCGGCACCTATCGGACGATCGAGGACCTGCTGGCGGAGAACCGCGTCGTGACGCGCCAGATCGCCGAGGGGGAGCCGGTCTTCACCACCCGCCTCTCCGGCGAGAACGGCCGGGCCTCGCTGTCGACGGTCGTCTCCGGCGAGATGCGGGCCGTCACCATCTCTGTCAACGACATCCTGGGCGTGGCGGGCTTCGTCCTGCCCGGCGACCGGGTCGACATCCAGGTGACCCGCGAGATGGACGAGGGACCGGTCACCGAGATCCTGCTACAGAACGTCAAGGTCCTGGGCATCGACCAGAACGCCAACGACCAGGCCGAAGAGCCCCAGGTCGCGCGCGCCCTGACCGTCGAGGTGACGCCGTATCAGGCCCAGAAGCTGGTGCTGGCCGGGCAGGTCGGCATGCTGAGCCTGACCCTGCGCAACGAGCTGGACGTGGCCGCCGCCGAACAGCAGCGGGTGACCCTGGCCGATCTGACGACGGCCGAGATCAACGAGTCCCCGAACGCGCAGCTGACCGAGCTGCTGCTCTCCTCGCGTCCGCCCAAGCCGAGCGCCGCCGATGCGGCCGGCGACGGCGAGGCGACCCGCGAGGTGACCCGGACCGCGCCCTCCGCCCCCAGCATCGCCGTCACGCGCGGCATGGCGACCAGCACCTACGCGGTCCGCACCCTGAACGACGGCGGCAGTGCGCTGCTCGACGCGGCGGCGGCGCCGTCGCGGGCGCTCGGCAGCGCGGCGGACGCGATCGGCGGCGCCGATCCGGCGGAACCGCGGTGAGTCGCACCCATAAAAGATAGAATTAACGAAAGATTCCGATCCGACGGTTAGGGTCGAATCAAATGAAAATCCTCGGCCTAGTAAGCACTCATACAAAGTGCCGGCCGATCGATGTCGGACAAGAGGAAATGGCGATGCGCGGCTTCCTTCAGTTCTCTCGCCGAACGGTCCTGGGCTTCACTGCCGCGATGGCGGCGGGGCTGGTCGCGACGGCGCTCGTGCCGGCCGGCGACGCGGCGGCCCAGCGGGCCAGCGTCACCACTATGCGCCCTGGCTATTCGGGGTCGCTGACCGTGCCGATCGACAAATCCCAGGTCCTGGAGGTGTCGGAGCCGTTCGGCCGGGTGACTGTCGGCAATCCCGACGTGGCGGACGTGCTGCCGATGACCGACCGGACAGTCTACGTCCTCGGCCGGTCGATCGGCAGGACCAACATGACGGTCTACGACACCGACGACCGGCTGCTCGCGGTGATCGACATCGACGTGACCCACGACGCGGTCGGACTGCGCGGCGAGCTGGCGCGCCTGTTCCCGGACGAGCGGATCAGCGTGCGCAGCGCCGCCGGCTCGATCGTCATCAACGGCACGGTGGCCAGCGCCCAGCGGGTGAGCCAGATCGGCGAGGTGGCCGAACGGTTCGCCCCCAACAACGTCTCGAACCTCCTGACCGTCGGCGGCAGCCAACAGGTCATGCTGTCGGTGCGCTTCGCCGAGGTTTCGCGGTCGTTCGGCCGGGAGATCTCGACCGAGGCGGTGTTCGAGGACGGCGACTTCACCCTGTCGACGCTCGGCGGTCTGGTCGGGTCGCCCTTCGTCAGCGCCGGCCTGACCGGTCTGGAGATCGGCAGCGCCACCCTCGACTTCTTCTTCGACGCGCTGGAAAACCAGGGGGTCATCAAGACCCTGGCCGAACCGAACCTGATCGCGCTCACCGGCCGGTCCGCCAGCTTCCTGGCGGGCGGCGAATTCCCGGTGCCGGTGGCGCAGGAAGAGGGGGCGGTCACCGTCGAGTTCAAGCCGTTTGGCGTCGGCCTGTCGTTCACCCCGACCGTCGTGACCGAGGACCTGATCAATCTCGAGTTGGTGGCCGAGGTCAGCCAGGTCGACGAGACGTTCGCGGCGACGGCGGAGTTCGGGGTCCCCGGCATCTCGACCCGGCGGACCGAGACGGTGATCGAGCTGCGCGACGGCCAGTCCTTCGCGATCGCCGGCCTGCTGCAGTCGAACTTCTCCGACAGCATCCGATCGGTGCCCTGGGCGAACCAGGTGCCGGTGCTCGGCGCCCTGTTCCGCAGCGCGCAGTACCAGAACAACGAGACCGAGCTGGTGGTGATCGTCACCCCCTACCTGGTCCAGCCGTCCTCGCCCGATGCGCTGGCCATGCCGACCGACGGCTTTGTCGCGCCGACCGATTTCGACCTGTTCCTGCTCGGCAAGACCGAAGGGACCGTGTTCGAGGGCGGCATGCCTTTGTCGCTGGAGGCCACCGGCGGGATCGCCGGCAGCCACGGCCACATCCTGCAGTGACCCGGCCCCGCCGGAAAAGGAGCCTCGAGCCATGACCGTCATCCGGATCGCCAGCCTGGCCGCCCTCGCGCTCGCCGCGGCGGCCTGCACCCAGCCGATCGACCGCACCTCGCCGACCTTCGGCAATGCCGTCCGGCAGAACATGCAGGCGCACATCGTCAACCCCGAACCGCGCGTCCTGCCGCCGGCGGAAACCGACGGCCGGATCTCCGGCGGCGCCTACGAGCGCTATGCCGGCGGCGGCGTCGAGGCGCCCGACGACGTGACGATCGGCGGCAGCTGACGCGCGTCGCCCGAGCGCAAGAGGAACATGCCCCATGCCCGGCAAGCCCCAGATCTCCCCGTCCGCCGCCAAGGCCCGTCTTGGCCGGGCCTTCGGCCGGCTGTGGCGCGACGCCACCGGCGCGGTGACGGTCTATGTCGCGCTGTCGATGGTGGTCTTCCTGCCGCTGCTGGCGCTGGTGCTCGACTTCACCCGCTACCTCAACCTGCATACCGAGCTGGAGCAGGCGGCCGAGGCGGCGGCCATGGCGGCGGCCAAGGAGATGGACTACACGACCTCCGGGCTCGACCGCGCCCGTACCGCCGCGCGCGACGCGGTGACCAACCTGCAGAGCTTCGCCGAGGACCGCACGCCGGCCGACGCGAGCGACGACGAGGCGCAGGTGGCGATCGCGGAAGTCCAGTTCCTCTGGGCCCTGCCGCCCGAGGGTCCGGACAAGGAAACGCGCTACGCCGACTACCTCACCACCAGCCCGACCCGGGCCCGGTACGTGCGGGTGGTGACCGAGATTCGCGGCGTGCGCAGCCCGTTCTTCGCGACCTTCTACCGGACGCTCAACAACGGGGTGACGCCCGCCAACGCCGAGGAGGTGGTGACCAAGGACACGGTCGGCAGCGCGGTCGCCGGCAAGCGCACCGTCGTCTGCCGCGCCATGCCGATGATGATGTGCAACCCGGTCGAGGACTATTCCGCGGCCGAGTGCGGCGGCCGGTCGCCGATGTTCTCCGAGCCGGACTGGGACATGTCCTCGAACCCGGAGACCCTGGGCGACTTCCTGGCCGACAATCCCGATGCCAAGCGGCTGCAGTGGCGGTTCCGGTTCCTGGGTCCCAACGCCGACCTCGGCATTCCGGGAAACTTCGCCTGGCTGGAGCCGGTCAACCGCGGCCCCGGCACGGCCGAGCTGCGCGACGAGATGGCCCGCGCCGACCTGTCGTCCTGCATCTTCATCGACGGGGCGGAGGTCGACCAGACCACCAACCCCGGCCAGCGCCAGGCGGCGGTGGCGGGTCTGAACGTGCGGTTCGACGTCTTCGGCGGTCCGCTGCGTCCGACCGACTGGGAGGACACCAACGGCGACAACACGCCCCAGGCGAACGAATACATCTATCCGGCGGCGCCCAACGTCACCAAGGGCTACGAGCTGCCGAACAACGGCAATGTCTGCAATGCGGGTCCGGCCGACCCCGCGAACCTGCGCTACAGCGGCCTGCCGCAGGACAGCTGCTTCGCGACCGACACTTGTTCGGATGTCTGGGGCAATCCCGGCGTGGACGACGGCGTCAGCGGCCGGATCGGCGAAGGCGACTGGGACGCGGTGCGGTATTTCGCGGCCAATCACTATGCCCGTGTGTTCGCCGACGGCGGCGGGGCGCCGCTGATGTCGAACGGGGCCCCGATCGTCGATCCGGCAACCCGCGTGGTGAACGACCAGGCCGCGGCGGAGGCGCTGGTCGACCCGGTCCTTCGGGACATCCACGACTGGTGGCTCCAAAACGAGGCCAGCGCCAACGACCGGACCTGGTGGCAGCAATGGGCGGCGGTCGGCAACCAGGTCTCCACCGCCTATCCGCCGATGCGCCACGCCGTCTATCTGTGGGAACTGGGCGACCAGGGCGACCTGCCGGGCAGCGCGACAATGGCGGCCGAGGAGGGCGCGCCGCAATGCGCCAGGGGCGTCAGCTCGCCGTCGCGCCGAAACGTCTACGTCGCGGTCGCCAACTGCTGCCAGATCGCGCAGGAACAGACCGGTGGCGGCCGCTTCTCCTTCCCGGTCACCGAGCTTGCCGAGGTGTTCCTGACCGAGCCGGCGGAACTGAGCGGCGGCGGCGACATGGGGTCGATCTACGGCGAAATCCTGCGGACGGTGTCGATCGAGGAGAACCTGACGATCATCCGCCGCGAATTCGTGCAACTCTATTGAGGCGGAGGCGGCGATGCGCGGCATTCTCCTTCCGCTGAGGCCATTGGGCAGATCCACGGCCGGAACCGTCAGCGTCGAGCTGGCGCTGGCCCTGCCGCTGCTCTTCGTGCTGCTGGTCGCGGTCGTCTCGCTGGGCCAGGCGGTGCGGTTCCACGAGGCGGCCGCCGACGGCACCCGGTCGGCCACGCGCTACCTGACCCGCGTGCTCGACCCGTGCCGGACCGAGCAGCTGGATGCCGCGGTCGGCCTCGCACTGACCCGCAGCATGGACTGGTCGCAGCCGCTGCGCCTGACGCGCTGGCCCAGCCGGGCCGACTGGCAGGCGGCGCTGCCGGCTGCCGCGGCGATCGACGCCGATCCCTACACGGTCGATGTCGGCGACGGCTTCCGCGTCGTGGTCAGCGGCTGCGGCGCGGCGGAGCCCGACCAGCTGACCGTCGAGATCCGGTTCCGCTACGAGGATCCGCTGGGACTGCTCTCTTGGATCGGCCTAGACGGCGCCGGCGGGTTCTGGATCGGCGCGCGCCACCAGCAGAGGTTCATCGGGATATGAGCGCGCGGCTGCTCTCGCTCCTGCGGCGGCTGTCTGCCGACCGGGCCGGCGCCTCGTCGGTCCAGCTGGCGATCGCCGGGCCGGTGCTGCTGCTGGCCACGATGGGGATCATCGATTTCGGCCGCGCGGCGCTGACCTGGCACAACATCCAGAAGGCGGTCCAGGTCGGCGTGCAGGAGGCGGTGACCCGCGACCCGGTGGTGCTGCCGATTCGCGACTGGTGGCGCTGCCAGACGGTCGATGCCGACGACGTGGGCCGGCTCTGCCTGGCAAACGACGGCACCACGCTGGGCGTCTACCCGGCCTGCGACTTCGGCAGCTACAGCTGCAGCGGCACGACCTGCAGCGGTGGCGCCTTCACCGGAGAGATCGGCGTCAGCGCGCAACTCTCCGAGCCGGCATTCGACGGGATCGTCGAGCGGATGCGCGCCGCCTTCCCTCGGCTGACCGCCGACAACGTGACCATCCGATACGACGCCAGCCATCTCGGCTTCGTTGCCATGCCCTCTGCGCCGGTGGCGGAGGTGACGGTGGAGGTGACCGGGGTCCCGTTCGAGTTCGTCGGGCTGGCGCCACTGGAGGTGATGACCGGCGCGTTCACGGTGCCGCCGATCAGCGCCGCGCTGACCGCGGAGGATCTCAACGACAACACCTGCGCCGTCCAGGGCTTGGACGGCACCGTCACCTGCACCCAGCCCGCTGGGGGCACGACGCCGACCCAGGCGGCGGTGTGCTTCTGATCCGCCCGCGCCGTCTTCGAAGGATCCGAGGATCATGACCCAGACGCTCGACATTCTCGCCTCCTGCCGCAGCGAAGGCGTTGCCGAGGCGATCCGCGGCGGCCTTTCCGGGGTCGACGGGCTGCGTCTCGAAGTGCTGAACGGCGCCCTGTCGGACGCGGTGCCGCGCCTGGCGTCGGCCGAGGGCGCCGACGTCCTGATCCTCGACCTGGACCTGTCGGGCCAGGACGACCTCGCGGCGCTCGGCCGGATCATGGAGCAGCAGGTCCGCCCGGTGCCGATCATCGCCACCGGAGGCGATGCGTCGGTCCAGCGGATCCGGACGCTGATGCGCCTGGGCGTGGTCGATTGGCTGCCCCAGCCGATCGCGCGAGACGATCTTCTGAGTTCCGTGGCCGTCGCCGCCGAGGCGCTGACGGAGGCCGACGCGCCGGAGGTCGGGTCGCCGTCGGCCGAACGGCGGGGGCGCCTGGTCCTGGTGACCCGGGCCTGCGGGGGCATGGGCGCGACCTCGATCGCGATCCAAACGGCCTATGCCGCGGCCAATGAGGGCAAGCAGCGTCGCAAGGTCTGCCTGGTCGACCTGGACCTCCAGGCCAGCAATGTCGGGCTTTATCTCGACATAGAGGCGCCGGCGACCGTCGCAGACTGCCTCGCGGCGGGCGACCGGATCGACGCCTCCCTGGTTCAGGCGACGGTGACACAACACAAGGCGGGCTTCGACGTGCTGACCGCGCCCGGCCCCGATGCGGTGCTCGAGGCGGTCGATGCGGCGGCCCTCGACCGGCTGGTCGGTGCGCTGACCGCCGACTACGATCTGGTGCTCGTCGACATGCCGCCGTTCGAGACGGGCTGGACCCGGCACCTGACCGCGCGCGCCGACGCGCTGGTGCTGGTCACTCAGCTAACCGTCGCCGGCATACGCCGGGCCGGCCTGTTCTGCCGGCGGATGGGCAGCGGCCCGACGGTCAGCGTGGTCGCCAATCGGGCCCGCAAGTCGATGTTCGGCGGCGCCGACGGCGACATCTCGATCAAGCAGGCGGAAAAGGCGCTGGGCCACGCGATCGACGCCCTGGTCCCGAGCGACTTTCCCACGCTGTCGCGCGCGATCAACGAAGGCAAGCCGGTGCCGATGGTGGCGAAGCGCACTCCCTTCGAGAAGGCGGTGCGCCGTTTCGCCGAGACCCTCGGCAGGCGGCTCGAGGCAGACGGCGGGCGCCCGCAGGCCCGCAAGGGGAGGTAATCGGCATGGCCAGCTTTCTTCGACGCCACGGCAGGGGGCGCAGCCGCCTCGATCGCATTGCGCTGCCCGGGGATGTGACCCCTGCATCGGTGCCGGCATCTCCGGAGCCGGCCGCGCCGCCGGCTGGCGCGGGCGACGGCGACGGCGTGCTGCGCGCCGCCGCGGCGCCGCATCAGGCTGCGCCGGCAGCGGGTGGCGTCTCGACCTTCGTCGACCGCAAGGTGACGCTGCACCGGCGCCTCCTGGAGACGATCAACCTCGCGGCGCTCGACAAGATGGGCCGCGATCAGGCGGAACGGGAGATCGGCGAGGCGGTCGGCGACCTGATCATCGAGGAGCGCCTGCCGGTCAATGCGCAGGAGCGTACGCGGCTGGTGTCCGAGGTCGTCGACGAGGTGCTGGGCCTCGGGCCGATCGAGCCGCTGCTCAAGGACGACACCGTCACCGACATCCTGATCAACACCCATGAGCTGGTCTTCGTCGAGCGCGCCGGCCGGCTGGAAGTGACGGAGGTCCGGTTCAAGGACACCCGTCACCTGCTGCGCATCCTCAACAAGATCGTCTCCGCGGTCGGCCGCCGGGTCGACGAATCGAATCCCATGGTCGACGCCCGCCTGCCCGACGGCAGCCGCGTCAACGCCGTCATCGCGCCGGTCGCGGTCGACGGCCCGCTGGTCTCGATCCGAAAGTTCGCCAAGCGACCCTATACGATGGAACGCCTGATGGGCACCGGCGCCCTGACCCCGCCGATCGGTCGGCTCCTGGAGGCGATCGTGCGGGCACGGCGCAACGTCCTGATCTCCGGCGGCACCGGATCGGGCAAGACCACGCTGCTCAACGCGATGTCTGCCTTCATTGGCCAGGCCGAGCGGATCGTGACGATCGAGGACGCGGCGGAGCTGCAGCTCCAGCAGATCCACGTCGCCCGGATGGAGACCCGGCCGGCCAGTGTCGAAGGCAAGGGCGAGATCCTGCAGCGCGACCTGGTCAAGAACGCCCTGCGCATGCGGCCCGACCGGATCATCGTCGGCGAGGTCCGCGCCGGCGAGGCGTTCGACATGCTTCAGGCGATGAACACGGGCCACGAAGGCTCGATGACCACGATCCACGCCAACAGCCCGCGCGACGCGATGAGCCGGCTGGAGCAGATGCTCGGCATGACCGGCATGGACCTGCCGATCCGCAGCATGCGCGCGCAGATCGCCTCGGCGATCAACGTGGTGGTCCAGGTCGAGCGGATGAGCGACGGCCGGCGCCGCATCGTCAGCCTGCAGGAGATCACCGGCATGGAGGGCGAGGTGATCATGATGCAGGAGATCTTCCGCTTCGCGCGGCGCTCTACCGACGAGAAGGGCGACATCCACGGTCACTTCGAGGCGACCGGCATCCGCCCGAAATTCATGGCCGAGCTGGAGAGGCGCGGCATCGCGCTGCCGGCCGACCTGTTCCACCCCAACCGGGTTCTGGAGTAAGGCCATGTCATTGGAACTCCTGCTCTACGGCGCCGTCTTCCTGGCGGTTCTGGTGACCGCGGAGCTGGTGCTGTCGGGCCTGTTCGGCGACCAGCGCGCGCAGAAGGGGATCAACCGCCGGCTGAAGCTTCGGGCCAAGGGCGCCGAGGCTGACCAGGTGCTGGCGACGCTGAAGCGCACCTCGGTCGGGTCGGTGCGGGCCGGCGGCGGCGGGCCGCGCAGCCTGCTGGATCGGCTGCTGCTGGAAAGCGGCGCCTCGATGTCGGCCCGGCAGTTGTTCCTGGCCATGCTGGCGGTCGCCGCCGGCCTGTGGGTCCTGCTTGCCGCCCTGGCGCCGGGGTCGGCGGTCGCGGCGGCCTTTCCGGCGATCGGCGCCGGCATCCTGCTGCCGGTCCTGCTGCTCCGGATCAAGCGCACCCGCCGCATCCGCCAGTTCGGCGAGCAGCTGCCCGACGCGCTCGACATGATCGTGCGCAGCCTGCGCGCCGGCCACCCGATCCGCACCGCCCTCGGCATGGTCTCAGAGGAGATGTCCGACCCGATCGGTACCGAGTTCGGCATCGTGGTCGACGAGATGACCTACGGCCTGGACCTCTCCGAGGCGCTCGAGAACCTGCGCAACCGGGTCGGCCACATGGATCTCCACTACATGGTCGTCTCGATGAACATCCAGGAGCGTACCGGCGGCAACCTGGCCGACGTTCTGGCCAACCTGTCCTCGGTGATCCGCGACCGGTTCCGGATGTTCAAGAAGGCCCGCGCCCTGTCGGCGGAGGGCCGGCTGGCCGCGATGATCATCGGCCTGATGCCCTTCGTGATCGCCCTCGTGATGATGACGATCAAGGGCGACTACTACAGCGAGGTCAGCGCCGACCCGCTGTTCCTCGCCATGATGGTCGGAGCCGTCGTGTTCTACGTCGCATCGATGGTCGCGATCTGGCGCATCATCAACATCGAGGTCTGAGGGGTGTCATGGAACAGGCAATCGCATGGCTCTCCGGGCTGGCCGACCGGATTCCGCTCGATCGGCCGACCCTGGCCCTGGTGCTGGTGTTCGCCTCCACGGTGATGATCGCGGCGACGCTGGCCGGCGCCGTGGGGCGGCGCGATCCGGTCGGACGCCGGCTGGCTGAAGGCGCCCCCGCCGCGGCCGCCGGGGGAGACGCCAGCCTGCGCGGCTATGGCGCGCCGCCCAAGCTGGTCCAGGCATTCCGGCCGGCGGCCGAAAAGCTGGTGCCGAAGTCGACGGAGAAGGTCGGCCGCATCCGGCAGGAACTGATCCAGGCCGGCTATCTGGCGCCGTCGGCGGTGACGGTCTATTTCGCGGTCAAGCTGGCCGCCGCGGCCGGACTTGCGATGGCGGCACTGATGCTGCTGCCGCTGGTTGCGCCGTCGCTCGCCTGGCCGAAGATCCTGCTGGCCGCGCTGGGCGGGCTCCTGGCCGGCTTCCTGATCCCCGGGTTCGTACTGGCGATGAAGGCCGCCAAACGGCGCAAGCTGGTGCGCAACGCGTTTCCCGACGGTCTCGACCTGCTGCTGGTCTGCGTCGAGGCGGGCCTCGGCATCGATGCCGCGATCGCCCGCGTCGCCGACGAGATCGAGAAGGCCCACCCCGTCCTCGCCTGGCACCTGCGCATCGTCGGCAGCGAGCTGCGCGCCGGCCAGAGCCGTGCCGAGGCACTGCGCGGCTTCGCCCGGCGCACTGGCGTCGACGAAGTGCGTGCGTTCGTCACCCTGCTGATCCAGTCCGACGAGCTGGGCACCAGCATGGCCGACACCCTGCGCGTGCACGCCTTCGAGATGCGCGCCGCGCGGATGCTCCGGGCCGAGGAATCGGCGCACAAGGTGCCTGTCAAGCTCGCCTTTCCGCTGATGCTCGGCCTGATTCCCGTGGTCATGACCATCGTGATGGCGCCGATCGTGGTCAACGCGGTGCGCAAGCTGCTGCCGGCGCTCGCGAACGCCACCGTGCCCGGCGCCGGGTGAGGGGAGGAACCGCCATGAACCGGATCCGGATCGCTACGCTGGCCCGCGCCCTCGTGCTGACGGCCCTGCTGGCGCCGGCCCTGGCCGCCTGCGGCGGGCGCTTCGCCCACGACGCTGCGCCGGTCGCGGAGCGCGGCACCAGCGCCGTCCACCGCCATGTGCTCGACGGTACCTGGCATTTCGAGAACGACAGGATCGGACTGGCGCTGGCGGAATTCCGCACGGCCCTGCGCCACGATCCCCAATCGGTGCGCGCCCTGAACGGCGTTGCCGCCAGCTATGACCGGCTGAACCGGTTCGACCTGGCCGAGCACTACTACCAGCTGGCCCTGGCGGTCGAACCGGAATCGGCCCAGACGCTCAACAATCTCGCCTATTCGCACATGCTGCGCGGCGACGAGGCGTCGGCGGACCGGTACCTGGCCGCCGCCCGAAGCGCCGCCGACACCGCCCCCGACCCCTGGCGCCGCACGCTTTCCAACAATGCCGACTGGCTGAATTCCGGCGCGGTCGCCGCCGTGCCACGGACACTCGCCGAGGCGGACGCGGACGACGAGCGCGTGCGGGCCGAGACCGCCGGCCGGCCGCGCGATCTCCTGGCGGGCTCGCCCGTCGCCGTGGTGGCCGAGCAGCAGGCCCGCCGCGGCTGGATCGAGCGCCACGGCGAGAAAGTCGCGGTCCTGGTGGTCAGCCGCCTCGACCGGCTGGAACAGCGGCTGCGCGGCACGCCGGGCGGCCCGGAGGTCCTGTCCTACTTCCCCGAAATCGCCCAGGTCGGCGAAGACGCCCTGGTCGAAGCCTGGGACTCGAGCCCGTTCCTCGCCGTGCTGGAAGAACAGCGGCCGATCGGAGTGGCCGAAGGGCCGCTGCCCGAAAGCGTCCCGATGCCGGCTTCCGGACCGGGTGGAGATCCCGTTCGCCGATCGGACCCACCGCCGTCCCCGCCCGCCCAGCAGCTGGTCGAGGCCGGTTTCTCCCTCGCCAATCCGGAGTTCAACTGATGGCCCTCGCGAAGATCGACCGCCGGCTGCGCCGCGGCCGCACCGCCCCCGTCGCCGCCATGCTGACCGTCCTGGCACTGACGCTGGCCGCCTGTGGCGGTACGCCGGAAGGCGGGCAGCTGGCCGAGCGCGGGTCGCTCCTGCCGAAGCCGCCGGCCCCGACGCTGGAGCAGATGCGGACCTTCCGCGATCGCGAGGAATGGACCGCCGTGGCGGCGGCCGGCACCCGGTTCCTGGAAGAGAACCCGGGCCACCCGGAGGTGCTGCTGATGGTCGGCGACGCGCAGCTGAAGCTCGGCCGCCCGGGCGAGGCGATTGGCCATTTCGCCGCCGTCCACCAGACCGGCCGGTTCACCGCCGAGGCGCTGCAGGGCCAGGGACTGTCGCTCCTGGCGCTGGGTCAGGCGGGCCAGGCGTCGGAGCCGCTGGAGCGGGCGATCGCCGCCGACCCTTCGCTGTGGCGGGCGTGGAACGGGCTCGGCATCGCCCACGACCGGCGCGAGGAATGGGCCGAGGCGTCGGCCGCCTACCGCAAGGCGCAGGAGCTCCAGCCGGCCTCCGCGGCGATCGCCAACAATCTCGGCATCTCGCTGATCATGCAGGAACGCTACCAGGACGCCGTCGAGGCGTTGACCGCGGCGGTCCGGCTCGACCGGTCGAACGAACAGGCGCGATCCAACCTGCGCTTCGCCTACGCCCTCCAGGGCCGCTACCTGGAGGCCATGGCCGGCGTCACCCGCGAGGAACTGCCGGACGTGCTGAACAATGTCGGCTACGCCGCGATGCTGAAGGCCGATTTCGATGCGGCGGAGGCGTATCTGACGCGGGCGCTGGAGGTCAGCCCGCGGCACCACGCGGAGGCCGAGCGCAACCTGGACCTGCTGAGGCTCCGGCGCGAAGCAGAGACCATGGCGGCGCAGAGCTGAGCCGGCGGAGGATCCGATGGCCGAGACCTTCCTCGCCGACGCCTGGCTCTCCGGCGTGGTCGTGGCGCTGACGGCGGCGCTCTATCTCGCCGCGGCGGTGACCGACGCGCTGTGGCTGCGCATCCCGAACGCCTTGGTCCTGGCGCTGCTGGCGCTTTTCGCGATGGTCGCCGCGGCGGCGCTGGCGCAGGGCCGGATCGGCTGGGGCGCGCTGGCGCTGACCCATGGGCTGCCCGGCCTTGCCGCCTTCGTGTTGGGCGCCGCGCTGTTTGCCTGGGGCAAGCTGGGCGGCGGCGACGTGAAGCTGCTGGCGGTCACCTTCCTGTGGGCCGGCACCGGGCTGGCGCCGGTGCTGCTGATGGTGCTGGGGATCGCGGGCCTGATGCTGCTGCTGGTGCACCAGCGGATGGGCACGGTCCTGCACTACCTCGCCCTGCGCGCGGCGTCGGCGGTCGGCCGGCCCGGCATCCTGCCGCAGGCGCTCCAGACCCAGAAGGGCCTGCCCTACGCCCTGGCGATCGCTCCGGCCGGCCTGGTGCTGGCCGCGCGATTGCCGTTGATCTGACCCCGAGGGAAGCCGCCATGGACTCTTTCGCAGCCGCAACCGACCCCGCCCGCGTCGCCGCCCGTTCTGGAACCGGCGCGATCGACCTCGCCGAGATCCGCCGTCAACTGGGTGCCACGATCGAGCGCAAGTCGCTGGGCTGGAAGACCTTCGACAGTCTGGAACTGGGAATGAATCCGGGCGAGCTGGCGGTGATCGCCGGGCGAACCGGGCACGGCAAGTCGACGGCGATGCTGAACGTCCTGATCCACTGGCTGGAGACCCATACCGACCAGACCTTCGTGCTCTTCAGCTACGAGATCCCGGCCGACGCGGTGGCGATCAAGCTGGTCTCCCAGCTCTCGCGCCGGCACGGCCGGCTGGGGGCGTCGTATCAGGAGGTGAGGGCGTGGCTGCGGACCGGCGCGGTGCCGGGCGGCGATCCGGAGCGACGGGCGGAGCTGGAGGATGCCTTCGCCCGGATGCAGGCGCTGCAGAATCGGCTGCGGGTGATCTACGAGCCCGACATGTCGGTGACGGCACTCGGCCGGACGGTCGAGGCGATCGCGCGGGAGGGCGTCGCGATGGGCGGGCTCTTCGTCGACTACATCCAGCTGGTCGGGGCGCCGGAGGGGCGGTTCGAAAGCCGGGAGGCGGAGATCAAGGCGATCGCCAAGGACATCAAGCTGGCGGCGGTGCGCGCCGACTGCCCGGTTCTGGTGGCGGCGCAGATCGATCGCGAGGTGGCGAAGCTGGCGGACTGGATCCCCGAGGGGACGCTGGAGGACGACAAGGTAATGAAGGCGATCGCGAAGCGCCGCCCGCAGCTGCACCACCTCAGCAACGGTGGTGGCGACCAGGAGGCCGACCTGGTGATCGGCATCCTGAACTACCAGGCGGATTTCCTGGCGGCGCTGGAGGATGCGGAGATCGACCCCGCCGACCGCATCGAAACCGGCGCCGCCGCGCCGTTCGACATCGCAATCCTGAAGAACCGCTATGGCCAGCTGGCGCTGGCGACCGTCGTGCTGGAAAGCCGCACCGGCTATCTGCGCGACCCGGGCGTGTTCGGCCGCTGATCCGGGCGGCTCACCCCGTTGCCGCGGAGTAGCGCCGGCCGACCGTCAGTGTCGCGCGTCCCAGCAGCGCCGCGAGGAGGAGCACCATGCCGAAGACGCATCCCAGCAACGCCAGCGGCGGCACCAGCAGCCCCGTCACCAGGACGGCGAGCCAGCCGGGCCTTGCCGAAAACCAAGTGCCGATACCGGCGGATTCGCTGCGGGAGGGCATGGCAGGCTCCGAATTGCGAGTGCAATGCGATGGTAGCGCGACCGGGCAATCGGGCGATGGGCGCGATGGGAGGTGGCGCGACGCTAAAGTTAGGAGGCGATCCGAAATCGAACCTGACGGTCAACGCCGGAAGATGCTGAACGGTTTCGCGATTGCGGCGGGTCTCGTTCTCGCCGCCGGGCCGGCCGGGGCGGTGGAGGTCGTGCGCGGACTGCGGCGCGGCTCGGGCGCCGGCACGGTCACCGACTGGGGCTCCATGATGCGCTACCCGCCCGGCCAGGGGCCGGCACGTCCGCTGCCGGCGCCGAGTCCGGCGCCTGCGGCCCCCGCGCCGCCCGCCGCCCCGGCGACGAGGCCGGGCGTGGAACTGGCCTCCGCGCTGGCCGATGCGGCGGAGCGGCGCCTCGTGATGCGCAACGCCCATACCGGGGAAACGCTCGACCTGGTCTATTTCCGGGGCGGCGAGCGGGTGCCCGAGGCGATGGAGCGGATCGCGCGCTTCCTGCGCGACTGGCGCCGAGATGCGGTCCATCCGATCGCGCCGTCGGTGGTCGACCAGTTGTTCGCGATCCGCCGGCTGGTGGGCAGTTCGGAGCCGCTGATCGCCCTGTCGGGCTATCGAACCCGGCAGACCAACGAGATGCTGCGGTCTCAGTCGCCGGGACGGGTGGCGCGGGACAGCTTCCACCTCTACGGCAGGGCGACCGACTTTACGATCCCGGGCGTGGCGACCGCCACGCTCCGTGACCTCGCGCTGGGTTTCCGCGCCGGCGGAGTCGGCAGCTATCCGAGCAACGGCTTCGTCCACATCGACGACGGGCCGGTGCGGTCATGGAACGGGTGAGGACGTCCGAAGTGTGAGGAGCGTGCGTCGGAGCATCGGCGCCGGCACGACATCCGCCGCAGGTTGAACGGTGACGTCGATCAAGCGGGCACGGGTAGGCGCGGCCGGATACGAGCGCAGGCGTCGGGCCCTCGCGCCTCCGCTTCGTCTTGACTCGAGCCAGGCGGCCTCAGCTCGGTTCGGCAAGCAGCGACAGCAGGACGGCGAAGACCAGCATCGGCAGCCCCCACACGACGGCCCGGGCCTGGCCGGCATCGCTGAAGGCGGCGGCGCGCGCCCTCTCAAGGGCGGCGCCAAGAGCGCCGGGATCTGTCGCGGTAAGCTGGCCGACCCAGCCGCTGGCCTGTGCGGCCGCGGCAATGTCGGCGAGCGCGACGGCGGTCCAGAATGTCATCAGGACCAGGATCAGTCCGGAAGCGACCGGTCTCATGGTGCGGTCCCCGATGACGCTCAGCCGCCGGCCGGCGGGGCGAAGTCGGCGCCCATCTGCGCGAAATAGTCGGCCAGGGCATCGCCCAGGACGAACAGGCCGAAGCCGGCGATCAGGGCGAACAGGCCGGCGGCGATGGCGATCTCCAGCGATTCGACACCGCGATCGTCGTGCCACAGGCGGGTCATCAGGCGCGTCATGGCAATCCTCCCGGCAGCGCGTGAACCATGCCCAGGATTACCATAAAGGACTCATGGGAGGTCCGGCACACTTGGCGCACTTACCGAAGCGCCATACTGCTCCTGAATAATTCGGAATAGCCCGGGACGGAGAGCGCGGATACCGCCGATCGGTCGATCGATCATCGGGGTATCGGCAGGAAAAGAAACCAGGAATAGGGGGAGCACCGGTCGTCCGGTCTCTGCCTTCCGAACAGCCGTCTGCGTCTTCGGGGCCGGGGCGGGTCGCGGTGCGGTCTGCTATGACTTCACCACGAACCAACGCCGAATGGCACCCGCCGGGGCGACCGCTCCGGCATCCGACACGAGGTTGTGATCCCCACCATGTGCCGAGACGACGCGCTGCTTCTGCTCTCCTATCACGAGGTCCATCTCGAGGACCTGAAGTCGGATCCGGTCATCCGGCTGGAGGCCGTCCGGTGGCATCGGCGGCGGCGGGACTTCTGGCAGACGGTGATCAGCCTCGACGACGTGCTGGACCTCGACGTCGGCGGCGACTGGGGCACCTTCGACCCGGCGGTCGAGCCGCGCGAGAAGGTGGTTTTGGAGCGTCTGTCGGCCTGATCGCCGTCAGCAGCCCCGCCCGAACGCCCGCCGGGAGCCCTTGGCGTCGATCGCCCGGGCCAGGCGCTGCAGCGCGACCGCATAGGCCGCGCCCGAAAAGTCGCCGTTCTGAGCCTCGGGCGCTTCTGCCACGGCCTGGACCGCGGCGGTCATCCGATCCTCGAGATGCCGCCGAACCTCGTCCAGTGGATAGTCGCGGCCGCTCCGGCTCTTGATCCACTCCAGGTGACTGACCACGACGCCGCCGGCGTTGGCGAGGATGTCGGGAATCAGGGCGATCCCCCGGTCGGCGAGCAGGGCATCGGCCTCCAGGGTCACGCCGCCGTTGGCCACTTCCACCACGGCGCCGGCGGCCGTCTCGCGGGCGGTGTCGGCGTTTATCGACCTGCCCAGCGCCGCCGGGACCAGGAGATCGCAGTCCATGCGCAGCAGGTCTCCGGGCGCGATGCCGGTCGCAAAGCCGGTGACACTGCCGGTCTCGTCCTTGTGCCGGCCGACCGCCTCGGGGTCCAGTCCGCCGGGGTCGCAGGTCGCCCCCTTCGAGTCCGAGACGGCGACGATCCGGCAGCCGTCCTCGGCCAGCAGGGTCGCGAGGTGGCGGCCGGCATTGCCGAAGCCGTGGATCGCCACGGTCGCGCCGTCCCCCAGCCCCAGTCGCTCCGCCAAATTCCGGATCACGACGAAGGCGCCGCGGCCGGTCGCCTCCTCCCGGCCCTCGATGCCGCCCATTTCCACCGGCTTGCCGGTGATCGGCGCGGTCGTCGGGTGGCCGGCGCCGGCGCCCAGCTCGTCCGCCATCCACGCCACGACCAGGCCGGAGGTCGCCACGTCCGGCGCCGGGATGTCCCGGTCGCGCCCGATCAGGTCGCCATGGGCGCGGACATAGGCGCGGGCCAGCCGCTCCAGCTCATGGGTCGACAGCGACTGCGGATCGACCGCCACGCCACCCTTGGCCCCGCCGAACGGCAGGCCCAGGAGGGCGCACTTGACGGTCATCAGGAAGGCGAGTTCCTGGACCTCCTCGCGGGTCACCGACGGGTCGAAGCGGATGCCGCCCTTGGTCGGACCCAGGTCGTCGGAATACTGGCAGCGCCAGCTGGGAAAGGCCTGGAACGCGCCGTCGTCGCGGCGGATCACCAGCGCGGCCTCGACCGTGCGGCGCGGGTATTTCAGCACCGCCAGCAGGTCGGCCGGGCAGTCGAGCCGGCGGGCGGCGGTTTCCAGGCGGTGGTGGATGTCGGTGGCGGCGTCGGCCAAGGCAGGTTCCCGCAGCGGTCCGGGCGGCGCCGCCCGAACCGGCGGCGTTTTGCCCTTCTCACCATGGGGCCGGAATGCGGATTTGCCAGGGGCGGCGGAACGGGCAGGCGTGGATAGGCGAAGGTCAGTCCGACTTAGTCCCGTATTTGTCCCATGCGAAAAAGGTGCTATGAGTCGCCTCGGCTGGCAGCTGCCGGTCCCGTTCGATCGAAGCATCCTTTTGTTCGTGGCCGGGTTTGGTCTCTGCCAGCCTTGGAGCGGAGAAATCGGAATGACGGGAAAGAGCCAGCATGTCGTGCCGTCCGGGGGGCGCTGGGCCGTCCGCTCCGCCGGCGCCACTCGTGCGAGCCGGACCTTCGATACCCAGGAAGAGGCTATCAAGGTCGCCCGCGAAAAGGCAAAGCGCGCTGGCAGCGAGCTCTATATTCACGGGCGCGACGGGCGCATCCGCGATCGGAGCACTTTTGGACATTACCCTCATCCGCCAAAGGGCTGATCCTTGCCCGCGGCGGACTATAACTCGTCGGTCTTCATTAACTGTCCGTTTGATGACGAATATGCGCCCCTACTGGAGGCGATGCCTTTTTGTGTCGTGCGATTCGGGCTTGTACCAAGGCTGGCCAATGAGCGACTAGAAACGGGCGAGAATCGGCTCGATAAGATCGTAGAGATGATCAAACTTTCTAAGTTTTCAATTCACGATCTTTCCCGATCTATAGCAATTGAAAAAGGATGAAGCGTTCCGTATGAATATGCCATTCGAATATGGAATAGATGTTGGTTTGCGAAGGTGTGGCGATAGATTTTACTCAGACAAGAAATTTCTTATTTTTGAGAAAAACAGATTCGATTTTAAGAAAGCCTTGTCTGATATTGCCGGTCAAGATGTTGCGGCACACGAAAACAACTTCGAAATTATAATCGGAGAAGTGAGGAATTTTTTCCGGGTGGAGGCGGGGATTGATATCCCCGGTCGGGCGCGGCTGCTGGGCGAATACGCCACGTTTCAGGGGTGGATGACTGAAAAGAAAATCGACGAAGGGCATTCCGAAGATGAAGCCACGGCGCTGCCGACCCGCGAGCGGCTCGACGAAATGCAGAACTGGTTACGATTGGGAAAGCCCGCCAAGTTTGTTCCACCCCGTGACACGGGATGATCCCTAAGTCCAGGTCAAGGAGGTTTGGCGGGGTGTTGCAGACTAGGTCAAAAACTCATAAAGGGGATTCCCTCTGGCGGCCAGCCGTGATTCAAGTTCCTCGGAGGAGGAGCCATGACCCAGACACGGCGCTACGAACTGACGGATTTCGAATGGTCGATCATCGAGCCGCTGTTGCCGAACAAGCCGCGCGGCGTTCCTCGGGTCGACGACCGCAAAGTGCTCAACGGCATCTATTGGCGGCTCAGGACCGGCTCGCCCTGGGCCGACATTCCTGAGCGCTACGGTCCGGCGACGACTTGCTACAACCGCTTTGTGCGGTGGCGCAGATTGGGTGTGTGGGACCGGATCTTCGAGGCGGTCACGGCCGCCTACGACGGCGACCTTCAGATGATCGACAGCTCCTTGATCCGCGTTCACCAGCACGGGGCGAACGCAAAAAAGGGGGTCCGGAGGCCGCCGCCGGGGACCAGCCTGACGCCCGATGCATGGGGCGCTCGCGGGGTGGGCTGACCACCAAGATCCACGCTCTGGTCGACGCCAACGGCCTGCCCGTCGCCCTGAAGCTCACCCCCGGCCAAGCCCATGACGGCAGGAGTGCTGCGAACCTGCTCGACCACCTCGGCGAGGGCCAGATCCTGCTCGCCGACCGAGCGTACGATTCCAATGCAGTGCGCCAAGCCTTGGACGACCGCGGCGCCTGGGCCTGCGTCAAGCCAATGCCGAACCGCAAGGACCCGTCCGCCTTTAGCCCCTTCCTCTACAGATACCGAAACCTCGTCGAGCGCTTCTTCAACAAGCTCAAGCACTTCCGGGCCATCGCCACGCGCTTCGAGAAGATCCCGGAAAACTACCTCGCCCTCGTCAAGCTCGCTGCCATCCGAATCTGGCTACGGGTTTATGAGTCGGTGTCCTAGTCAGCATGCCCTATGGCTGAAGTTGGTTCTGGCAGCGCAAGCAGGTCTCCTCAACGGTCGGGTCGCCGCCGCCTGAAGCGGCGGCCCCCCTTTGCCATGGGCCGGGCGGCGCGATGCCGCCCGGTGCTCAGGCCGCCTGCGGCACCGGCGGCGGGCCGAAGCGGTTGGCGCCCTTGTCGCCTTCCAGGATGCCGAGGTCGATGATCGCCCAGATCAACCCGATCACCGGGATGAAGGTGATCAGCACCCACCAGCCGCTCTTGCCGCGGTCATGGAACCGCTTGATGTGCAGCATGATGCCCGCGACCATGATCAGTAGGTTGAGCACGAACGGCACCAGTCCGCCCTCTCCGAACAGGATGTAGAGGATGACGTAGCCGACGATCAGCAGGCCGACGCCGATCCACCAGGTCTGCCGGCCGATGCGGCCCTCGGCGGTGGTGAACATGTATTTGAGGTCGATGCCGTTCATGATTGCCCCTCCCTTACAACGATGTGAGTCCGCATCATCGTAAGGGAGGATGAAGTCGAAATTAACTCCGCAGTTTGGACGATCGTTGGGTCGGTTCAGTCTAGTGCCTCCGCCCAGACGATTGTCAGGGAGGTGCCCGCCGCAGGCGGGCGGAGGGGCCGGGGCGCCGACCGGCGGCGTCGTCTCTTGCCCCGCAGCCTCGCGTTGGCGCAAGCGACGGTTCCCCCACGCTCCCGCGCGGGGAGCGGGCACCCCTCGATGAAGCTACCCCGCCGCCGACGGCGCGTAGGCCGCGGGGTCGAGGCTGTCGGGGCGGCCGTCGAGGTCGAGCATGGTCACGCGCGGGGCGGTGCGGGCGATCACCCGGCCGCCCCGGATCACCGCCAGCCGGACCGGCTTCAGCCGGATCGCCTCGATCGGGTCGACGGCCTGGAGCAGGACCATGTCCGCCCGCCTGCCGACCGAGAGCCCGGTGTCGTCGAGGCCGAGGATCGCCGCCGGCGTCTCGGTGACGGCGGTAAAGCAGGCGCGCATCGCGTCGCGGCCGGTCATCTGCGCCACGTGGATGGCCATGTGCGCAACCTCCAGCATGTCGGCGCTGCCCAGCGAATACCACGGGTCCATGACGCAGTCGTGACCCAGCGCCACCGGTACGCCGGCGGCCAGCAGTTCCGGCACCCGGGTCATGCCCCGGCGCTTGGGGTAGGTGTCGTGCCGGCCCTGGATCGTGATGTTGATCAGCGGGTTGGCGATCGCCGCCATCCCCGCCTCCGCCATCAGGGGCAACAGCTTCGAGACGTAGTAGTTGTCCATCGAATGCATGGAGGTGAGGTGCGAGCCGGCGACCCGCCCCTGGAGGCCGAGGCGGACCGTCTCCGCCGCCAGGGTCTCGACATGGCGCGACATCGGGTCGTCGGTCTCGTCGCAATGCAGGTCGACGCGCAGCCCCCGCTCCGCCGCGATCTCGCACAGCCGGCGCACAGAGGCCGCGCCGTCGGCCATGGTCCGCTCGAAATGCGGGATGCCGCCGACCACCTCGACCCCCAAGTCGAGCGCGCGCAGGAGGTTGGCCTCGGCATCGGGGGAGCGCAGGAGCCCGTCCTGCGGAAAGGCCACCAGCTGGAGGTCGAGCCAGGGCGCGACCCGCTTCTTCACCTCCAGCAGCGCCTCCACCGCCAGGAGCCGGTCGTCGCACACGTCGACATGGCTGCGCACCGCCAGGAGGCCCTGGCTGACCGCGAGATCGCAGTAGCGGAGCGCCCGCTCCATCACCGCCTGCTGGGTCAGGTCCGGCTTCAGCTCGCCCCAGAGAGCGATGCCCTCGAGCAGGGTGCCGGAGTCGTTCAGCCGCGGCAGGCCGAGCGACAGGGTGGCGTCCATGTGGAAATGGGCATCGACGAAGGGCGGCGAGACCAGCCGGCCGGCGGCGTGGATCGTTTCCGCCGCCTCGGCCTCGACCTGGGGCGCGATCTCGACGATCCGGCCGTCCCTGACGGCGATCGTCCGACCGGTGCGGCCGTCGGGCAGGGTGGCGTCGGTGATCTTGAGGTCGAGCATGGGCGCCTCTTCGGGGCTAGCGGTCGCCGCGGCGATAGGGCTGCATCAGCGCGCGCGGATAGGCGGCCCGGCGCGACATCACGATCAGCGCCAGGATCGACAGCAGGTAAGGCATCATCAGGAACAGCTGATAGGGCACGCCCTCTGGAGCCACGTGCTGCAGGCGGAGCTGGTAGGCGTCGAACAGGCCGTAGAGCAGGGCGCCCAGCAGCGCCTTTCCCGGCTTCCACGACGCGAACACCACCAGCGCGATGCACACCCAGCCCCGGCCCTGGATCATCGTGAAGAAGAAGCTGTCGAAGGCGGCGAGCGTCAGGAACGCCCCGCCCAGCGCCATCAGGGCGCTGCCCACCATGACGGCGCCGATGCGGACGGCGAACACGTCGATGCCCTGCGCCTCCGCGCCGTGCGGGTTCTCCCCCACCATCCGGACCGCGAGCCCCAGCGGCGTTCGGTAGAGCACCCAGGCGACCGCCGGCACCAGCGCCAGCGCCAGGTAGACCGGCGGTGTCTGGGCGAAGAGGGCCGGTCCGATCAGCGGCAGGTCCGACAGCAACGGCACCGAAATCGGCTGGAATGGCTCGATCGTCGGCGGCGTCGAGGCGCCGGGCACGATCAGGCGGTAGCTGTAGTAGGTGAGGCTGGAGGCCAGCAGGGTGATCCCCAGCCCGACCACGTGCTGCGACAGCCCCAGCGGCACCGTCAGCGCCGCATGCACCAGCCCGAACGCCGCGCCGCCCAGCGCCGCCACCACCAGCCCGGTCGCAAGATCGCCGCCCTGGTAGACCGTCATCCAGCCGACCATGGCGCCGAAGGTCATGATGCCCTCGATCCCGAGGTTGAGGACGCCCGCCCGCTCGCAGATCAGCTCGCCCAGGGTGCCGAAGATCAGCGGCGTCGCGATCCGCAGCACCGCGGCCCAGAAGCTGGCCGTCAGGAAGATCTCCAGGGCCTCGATCATCGCCGCACGCGCCAGCGGGTCAGGAAGATCGCAACCAGCATGGTGATCAGCGAGATCGCGACGATCACGTCTGCGATGAAACTGGGCACGGCCATCGCGCGGCCCATGCCGTCGGCGCCAACGAATACCGTCGCGACGAACAGGGCGCCGGCCACCACCCCCAGCGGGTTCAGCTGCGCCAGCATGGCGACGACGATCCCGCTGTAGCCGTAGCCGGGGGAGAGGTCGAGCGTCAGGTACTCCTTGAGGCCGATCACCTCGACCACCCCTGCCAGCCCGGCCAGGCCACCGGAGAAGAGGGCGACCCGCAGCATCACGCGGTCGACGCCCATCCCGGCAAATCCGGCGGCGCGCGGATTGGCGCCGACCGCCCGCGCCTCGTAGCCCCAGACCGTGCGGCTGTCGATCAGCCAGAATGCCACCGCCGCGGCGACCGCGATCAGGAAGCCGGCGTGCAGCCGGGTGCGGGCGATCAAGTCGGGCAGCACCGCCTGCTCCACCACCGGCGCCGACTGGGGCCAGCCGAATGCCAGCGGGTCCTTCATCGGGCCCTCGATCATCATCGAAACGAACAGCAGCACGACGAAGTTGAGCAGCAGCGTCGTCACCACCTCGTCGACGCCCAGCTTGGTCTTGAGCAGGGCCGGGCCCAGCAGCAGCAGAGCCCCGGCCAGGGCGCCGGCGGCCATCAGCACCGGGATCAGGAGCCAGCCCGGCAGGTCGAGCGCCCCGGCCCCAAGGGCGGCGGCGGCCAGCGCACCCAGATAGAACTGCCCTTCGCCGCCGATGTTCCACAGCCGCGCCCGGAACGCCACGGCGGCGGCGAGCCCGGTCAGGATCAGCGGGGTCGCCCGGGCCAGCGTTTCGGTGACCGACAGGCGGGAGCCGAAGGCGCCGACCAGCAGTTCGCCATAGGCCGCGAGCACCGGCGCGCCGGCCCAGGCGATCAGCCCGGCGGCGATCACCAACGCGGCCGCGACCGCAGCGACCGGCGCCAGCAGAACGAGCGAGGCCGGCACATGCTCCCGCCGTTCAAGCCGCATGGCCGGCCTCCCGCCACTGCCCGGCCATCAGCAGGCCGAGCTCGCGCACCGTCACCTCGCCGGCCGACTTCGGCTCGGTCAGGCGGCCTCGGTAGACGACGGCGATCCGGTCGGCCAGCGCCAGCACCTCGTCCAGGTCCTCGGAGATCAGCAGGATCCCGGCGCCGTTCTCCCGAGCCTCGAGCAGGCGGCCGTGGACATAGGCGATCGCGCCCACGTCGAGGCCGCGGGTCGGCTGGTTGGCGACGATCAGCCGGGGCTCGACCGACAGGATGCGCCCGAGGATCAGCTTCTGCATGTTGCCGCCCGACAGCAGCGCGGTCCGTGCCTCCGGCCCCGGGCAGCGGATGTCGAAATCCCGGATCAAACGTTCGGCGAAGGCGCGCGCGGCGTCGCGGCGCAGCCAGCCGGCGCGGCTGAATGTCGGCTCGCACGCCCGCTCCAGGATCGCGTTCTCCCACAGCGCCATGTCGCCGACCACGCCGGCGGCGTGGCGGTCCTCCGGGATGCGGCCGACCCCGGCCTCGACGAAGGCGAAGGGGTCCGGACGCGTCACCGGCCGGCCGAACAGCCGGGCCTCGCCCCGATCGGGCACCGCCAGCCCACCGGCCAGGTCGGCGAGCGCCCGCTGGCCGTTGCCGGAGACCCCGACTACGCCCAGCACCTCGCAACCGCGGACCGTCAGGTCGGCGCCGTCCAGTTCCGTCCGGCCGTCGCGAACGAGGTGCACGCCCGTCAGCTCGAACACCGGCTCGCCCGGCGGCAGGGGCCGGTGCACGGGCTCGGCGATGCGCTGGCCGACCATCACCTCGGCCAGCTGCCGGCGATCGGTGTCGCCGGCCGCCACTTCGGCCACCACCCGACCGCCGCGCAGGACGGCGATCCGGTCGCTGACCGCCAGCACCTCTTCCAGCTTGTGGCTGATGAAGATCAGCGCCAGTCCCTCCGCGGCCATGCTGCGCAGGGTGGCGAACAGGCGCTCGCTCTCCTGCGGGGTCAGGACGGCGGTCGGTTCGTCCAGGATCAGGATCCGGGCGTCGCGGTAGAGCGACTTCAGGATCTCGACCCGCTGGCGCTCGCCGACCGAGAGGTCGCCGACCCGGGCGTCGGGATGCACCGCGAGGCCGAACCGCTCCGCCAGCGCCGCAAGGCGGGCCCGGGCGCCGCGCCGGTCCGTCTTCCACGACCACAGCGGCTCGGTACCCAGCATCACGTTGTCGAGGACGGTCAGGTTGTCCGCCAGCGTGAAGTGCTGGTGTACCATGCCGATCCCGGCCTCGATCGCCGCGCGCGGCCGGCCCGGCGGCAGCGGCCTGCCGAACGCCTCGATCGCCCCCTCGTCGGCGACATAGTGGCCGAACAGGATGCTCATCAGCGTCGTCTTGCCGGCGCCGTTCTCGCCCAGCAGCGCCAGCACCTCGCCGCGCCCCAGCGCCAGCGACACCCGGTCGTTGGCGGTCAGGCTGCCGAACCGCTTGGTGATGCGGTCGAGCCGCAGGACCGTCTCCGCCGTCATGCCTCGAACTCCGCGATCGGGGCGAAGCGGGGCCAGGGGTTGGCGAGCTCGAGGTTGAACGCGAGGTCGAGCAGTTCGGCGTCGCCACCGAGCGCCCCCACAAGCTGCACCGCCATCGGCAGGCCGTCGCGGTCGAGGCCGACCGGCAGCGACAGCGCCGGCTGGCCGCCGACGTTGCACATCGCGGCCCACGGGGCGAAAGCATCGAAGGCGGCGAAATGGCCGTCGACGTCGTCGTGATCGGTCGGGAACGCGCCCAGGCGGGGCGGCGGACCCGAGAGCATCGGCGTGACCAGCACGTCCAGATCCTGGAACAGCGCCTCGATCCGGCTGCTGACCCGTCCCAGCGCCTGGAACGCTGCGACGGCCCCCGCCGCGCCCAGTGCCTCGCCGCGCCGGGCGGCGGCGATCGTCATCGGCTCCAGATCGCCCGGCTCCGGCGTCGGGTCCATGCCGGCGACGCCGGCGGCGGCCGTGATGCAAGCCAGGTTGCGGAAGGCGTCGGCGGCGATGCGCCGGGCGCCCGAAAGCTCGGCCGATGTCACCTCGTAGACCTCGCAGCCCATCGACTGGAGGAGGTCGACGATCCGGACATAGGCATCGCGACGGTCGCCCGTGCCCAGCGCCGGGTCGTCGTCGGGAAAGGCGGCGATCTTCGGCAACTCCGTCGCCGGATCGGTGCGGGGGCTCTCCGCGGGGCGGGGCGGGGCGAACGGGCCGTTCAGGGACCCCTGGGCGAATTCGAAGGCGATGCCCATGTCGCGCACGGTCGTCGCGACCACCAGCTCGGCGGCGAGGCCGAACATCAGGTTCGAGAACTCCGGCCCCGCCGGGGTGGCGCCCCGGGTCGGCTTGAAACCCAGGACGCCGCAGCACGCGGCGGGGACGCGGGTCGAACCCCCGGCGTCCGTGCTGTGGGCGATCGGCACGATGCCCGCCGCCACCGCGGCCGCCGACCCGCCCGAGGACCCGCCGGGGATGCGCTCCAGGTCCCAGGGGTTGCGGCAGACCGGCCCGATCGACGGCGCGGTGGCGAGGCTGAGCCCGAATTCCGGCACGGTGGTCAGGCCGAACGGCACCAGGCCCGCGGCGCAGAAGGCGTCGGTCAAATCGCCGTCAAGGGCGGCCGGCGGCGCATGGCGCTGCGCCCAGCGGCTGCCGGCGATGGTGGGCTCGCCCTGGAGCGGTGCGCCCATGTCCTTCATCAGGAAGGGGACGCCGGCAAAGGGGACCATCTGGAACGTCCTGGCGCTCTGCTCGCGCAGGCGATCGAGATCCCGGATGGTCGCGCGTGCCCGCTGCGGAGTCCGGCGGCAGATCGCGCCGATCTCGGGGTTGAGCCGGTCGGCCTTGGCCTCGGCCTCGGCGAGCAGCGCCTCCGGCCGGACCTCTCCCCGGCGCACCTGCCCGCCGAGGGTCACGGCATCCGGCGGGAAGACCGCGTCGAAGGCATGGTCGTCGGTGCTGCGGGGCGGGCGGCTGGGCATCGAGGCGGGAACCGGGTGAGGCGGGGAGGGGAACGTCACCGTGACGTGCGGGCAGGGGAGAACGCCGCCGGCCCGGTCCTGCCGCGCGCGGCGGACCGGGGACGGTGGTCAGCGGATGGACCGGCGCTCGGCCGGCCCGGCCCTCACGTCGGCGCTTCGTCGTCGATCAGCACCTCGAAATCGCCGGCCTGGATCTCCGCCCGGCGGGCCTCCATCTGACCGATCGCCTCGGCCGGGACCATGCTCTCGTCGAACACCACGTCGTTGCCGCCGTGCTCCATGAAGCTGAAGGGACTGTAGTCCTCGCCCGTCGGCTCCCCGGCGATCACGTCGGCGACCGCAGCGTCGAGGATCGGCTTGAAGTTCCAGATCGCGCTGGCGAACACCGTTTCCGGGTAGCGGGGCCCGTAGTCGAGCAGCGAGCCCACCGCGAGCACGCCGCGTTCCTCCGCAGCGTCGGCGGTGCCGATGCGCTCGCCGAACAGGATGTCCGCGCCGGCATCGATCTGGGCCAGGCCCGCCTCCTTGGCCTTGGGCGGGTCGAACCAGGTGCCGATGAAGCCGACCAGGAACTCCGCGTCCGGCCGGACCTCCTGCACGCCCAGGCGGAAGGCGTTGATCAGGCGGTTGACCTCCGGGATCGGGTAGCCGCCGACCGCGCCCAGCGTGCCCGTCTCGGTCAGGTGGCCGGCCAGGATGCCGGCGAGATAGGCGCCCTCGTGGTTCCAGGTGCCGAAGACGCCGAAATTGTCGCCTGCCGGACCGCCGGAGGACCCCATCAGGAAGGCCGTTTCCGGATAGTCGCCGGCGACCTGCCGGGCGTCGCGCTCGACGCCGTACGACTCGCCGACGATCAGGCGCGCGCCATCCTCGGCATATTCCCGCATGGCGCGGGGGTAGTCGGTGTTGGCGACCGATTCGGAGAAGACGTACTCGATCTCCTCCGCCTCGTGGGCCGCCATCAGCGCTTCATGCAGGCGGCTGTTCCAGGCATTCTCCACCGGCACGGTGTGGATGCCGGCGACCTTGATCCGCTCCTGCGCCAGCAGCCGGCCGGGTCTGGCCAGGACGGCGGTGCCGGCCAGGGCCGCGGTGCCGGCCAAGGCCCGGCGGCGGGTCAGCGGGAGCAGCGGGCGCGCGGAAAGGACCGGGCGGCGGGCGGGCCGGAGCTCGGAGTCGTCGGTCATCTGTGTCGTGTCCCCTCTGTTGGCCGCGTCGGCGGCGAAGGCTGTCGTGCCGGTGGACGCCTCTCCGGCGGGCGCTGGTTCGCCCGTCCTTGTCGCACGAATTGGACGACGCCCGGTTTCAGACTGTCAAGCGCCGGGGCAGGTGGCGCCCTGAAGCCCCGGGTGCCGACGCGCGTCACCCTGCGCGAAGGGCCTTGCGGAATGATCCGGTGCGGCCTGCGATGCCGGCCCGGCCGGCGTCGACATCCAGTGGCGGCCGTCGCTCGGACGGTGGAACGCCCACCTCCGCGGTCGCGCGGTCGCGGTCGCGTCCGTGCGCGTCGCGTCCTGGACGGCGTCGCCATGCCGCATGCGCGATTGCTTATGCCATCAAGGGACTGGCGGCCAACCACCACCGCATTCTAGGCTCGGCGATCCCGCGTCCGCGGCCGGTCGGCCGCCCGTTCCGTTAGTCGGATGACCCGTCCATGATCAGAAAGCCCGGCGGCAACCCTTACGTTCTTGCCTTCGAGGATGAGGACTTCCTGCGCAGCGACAGCATGCGGGGGGTCCGGTTCATGCTGGAATACGCCAAGCCCGAGGAGCATCTCCGCACCTGGGGCGTGCGCTCGACCATCGTCGTCTACGGCAGCGCCCGCATCCTGTCGCCCGAGCGGGCCGAGGAGGTCCTGGCCGCCGCCGCCTCCGAACGGGAGCGGGCGGAGGCCGAGCGCATGACGGCGCGGGTGCGCTGGTATCAGGAGGCGCGCAAGTTCGGGCGCATTGTCAGCGAACAGGGCGGCGCCTTGATGCCCGACGAGAACGGATACCGCGACAACGTCATCTGCTCTGGCGGCGGGCCGGGGATCATGGAGGCGGCCAACCGCGGCGCGCACGAGGCCGGGGCGCCGAGCGTCGGACTCAACATCGTCCTGCCGTTCGAGGAGGAGCCGAACCCCTATTCGACGCCGGACCTGACCTTCAACTTCCATTATTTTCACATGCGCAAGTTCCATCTGGCGAAGCGGGCCAACGGGCTGGCGATCTTCCCCGGCGGGTTCGGCACGCTCGACGAACTGTTCGAGATCCTGAACCTTCGCTCGACCAACAAGGCTTCGCCGCTGCCGATCGTCCTGGTCGACCGGCAGTACTGGTCGGAGGTCGTGGATTTCGAGGCGCTGATCCGCCACGGCATGATCAGCCCGGACGGCATGGATCATTTCGAGATGGTCGACACCGCCGAGGAGGCGTGGGAGGCAATGCTCGCCCGCGGCCTGAAGCGCCGGGTTCCGCCCTTCGCCCAGGGCCGGGCGACCACCCCGACCTGAGGGGGCGGGCCGGCCGGTGCCCCCGGCCGACCGCCGGCGAAGTCGTCAATCGCCGGCGAAGAACGCCTCCAACGGAATGACGACGCGCCGGGCGTCCATCGCCTCCCGCGGCATGTCGGGCAGGGGCACGGTCGCTCCGATCAGGCCGTCGGCCGGGCCGTCCATCGGCGCCTGGTTCCACAGCGGCAGGCACAGGCGCTCGCCCAGCGTCGGCTTCTCGTGTGCGGCCCAGATCGGCCCATGGACGTAGCCGATGCCGGGCCGGTCGGCAACCGTGTCGAAATAGGCCTGGACATCTGTCACGGCCGGTGCGCCGACGAACTCCTCCAGCCAGCGCCGATGGATGTCGCGGCCGTTCTGCCAGCGGATTTCCTCGCCCGCCAGCCGGCAGAACCAGCGGCCATCGATCCGGTCATAGATCCAGATCCAGGGCAGCACGTCGACCAGCCGCTCCGGCTGAAATGCCCGGCGGCCGCACCGGCCAGACCGCCAGGCCCCGGTCCAGAGATCCAGGAGCGGCTGCACCTGCGCCGCCCGGAGCGGCGGCAGGCGGTCGACCACGACCAGCGGCAGTCGGAACGCGGCGCGGGCGGTCGGCGAACGAGACATCGACGGCGGCTCTGAAGCGACGGGAGAGATGGTCACGGAAGAGACGCACCGTATCTTCTCGCAACCGGCTATTCCAGGCCGCGCTTCAGTCGTGCTGCGTGTAGGCCGCGACCTCGGCTTCGGTCAGGCAGGCATAGCTGACCGAATGATCCGTACGCCGGTCGGTCAGCGCATGGACCTTGTCCATGCCGCCGACCATGGCGCCGATCCTCTCGCATTGGTCTTGGGTGAACTCGGCCGGCAGGTCATGCACCGAGACAGTCTGCATCGCGCCCACGGTCAACAGGATGAACAGCTTCATGGGAGGGGGTGAACTCCGCTGGCAGGAGGGGTTTCGCCGAGCGACCGATTCGACATTTTGTTGATTGAAATCAGACTTCGCAGACTGATTAAGGCGAGGTTATGGAAGCTTTAATGCGAGGACGAAAAGGGTTCCAAGCAAATTCATGATCAATTAACTCTAGTCCGAAAGGCGCTGTTAAGTCGTCGGGCGTAGGCTTCCGATCAGGAGGCGTGCGATGCACCGATGGCTGTTCGTTCCCTTGGCGTTCGCCGCCTTGACCCTGGCGGCACCGGTTCCGGCGCCGGTCGTCGGGCCTGCCGCGGCGCAGGACGTGCTGGTCGCCTTCGCCCACATCGCCGGCGCGGTGCACCCGGCCGCCGTGGTGGAGCGCTATCTCGGCGATCCTCGTCAGCTGTCGAAATGGGCCCGGGTGGCCGATGAGGTGGCTCGCGGCATCGGCGAAGGCGCAGGATCCGTGCCGCGTGCCATGGCGGCGTCGTCGGGGACCGGCGCCGGGCCCGAGATCGGCCTTGCCGACCTCGCGGAGATCAATCGCCGGGTCAACACGACGCCCTATCGCTCCGATGCGCAGAACTGGGGGGTTGTCGACCTGTGGGCCACGCCGGCGGAGTTCGCCCGCCACGGCGGCGATTGCGAGGATTATGCGATCGCCAAATACGTCGCGCTGCGCCGTGCCGGCGTGCCGGCGTCGGCGATGCGCATCGAGGTCGGCTACGACCATGCCCGGGCCGACTACCATGCCGCCCTGACGGTCCAACTTGGCGGTCGCGCCTGGCTGCTCGACATGGATGTCGACCGGCCGATCCCGCGCGACACCCATCTTTCCCTCGAGACCATCTACACGATCAACGAGGTCGGGCTCTGGGTTCGCGGCTGATCGCTGCCGACAGGGGCGATCGTCCTTGCGGGCCGAACGGTCGAGGCTATCCTTTGGGATCCCGATACCGGAGTCCCATGCCCTGTCGTCCCCATCCGCCGTACCGCCTCCCGCCGATAGCCGCAAGCCCGCACGGAAGCGGGAGATGGCGCCGCTCTACCAGCGGCTCTACATGCTGCTCGGCCGGCAGTTGCGCGAGGGCCAGTTCCCCACCGGCCGGGCGCTGCCGGGGGAGCCGCAGATGGCGGCGCGCTATGGCGTCAGCCGGGTCACCGTGCGCCGCGCCCTCGACCTGCTGGAGGCCGAGGGCCTGATCGAGCGCCGCAAGGGCAGCGGGACCTTTCCTCTCCCACTGACGCCGGATGGTGCGGCAGGTCGCCGGACCGACATTGCGGGCATGCTCGAGAACCTGATCAGCCTGGGCCAGCAGACGGAGGCGCGGCTGCTCGATGTCCGGCCGGCGCGCGTGCCCGGGTGGGCCGCGCATCTCGGCCATGGCGGCGAGGCGGAGACCGTGCGCCTGACGCGGCAGCGGTCGACGCCGGAAGGGGTGCTGAGCCTATCGGTCCTGGACGTGCCGGCAACCCTGGCAGCCGCGCTGGACCCCGAGACGCTGGGCAGCGAGCCGGTGATCGTCGCGCTCGAGCGCCAGGGCGTCTATCCGGCGACGGCGGAGCAGGCGCTGACCGTGGCACCGGCCGATGCCGAGGTGGCCGAGGCGATCGGCGTCGGCGTCGGCCATTCGGTCCTGTGCATGCGGCGCGTGGTGCTCGACCCCGGAGGGAAGCCGATCCTGTTCCAGGAGAGCTTCTATCCGCCCGAGCGGTTCGAATACCGCATGACGCTGAGCCGGATTGCCGGCGGCGTGGCGCCGCGTTGGATGCCGGTGCGCTGAACCGGACCGGCCTGGTCGCGTGCAGGCTTGAATTTGTCTTTAAAATAAGACAACTTTGAGCATCATGACGCTGCCCGGCAAACCTTCCCCCGCCCGCCCCGGCCTGGATGTCGATCCTGACCTGCCGCCCCTGCCGCTTGCCCCGCCTGCTGGCGCCAGAATTGCCGTGGTCGGTGGCGCCGGCGGAATCGGCCGGCGGCTGGTGACGCGGCTGGGCCAGCTGGATGCCAGGATCGCCGTCGTCGATCTGGCGAGGTCCCTGGAAGCCCATCCGCCGCGGAACGTCGCCGCGGCGATCGCCTGCGATGCCACCGACGCCGACCAGGTCGAGCGGAGCTTCGCCGAGCTCGGTGACCGGCTGGGCGGGCTCGACGGAATGGTCAACCTGTGCGGCTTTGCCGAGCAGCGCCGGCCGGTGGCCGAGACGGCGCCGGAAGACTGGGATCGGGTGATCGCCGGCAACCTGCGTGCCGCCTACCTGGTCGCCCGCGCGGCGGTGCCGATGCTGACGGCGGGAGAGCAGGCGGCCATGGTGCAGATGGCCTCCGGCATCGCGCAGCTGGGAACGCCCGGCTACGGGCCCTACGGCGCCGCGAAGGCCGGGGTGATCAACCTGACCCGGACACTGGCGCAGGAATTGGCGCCCGCGGTCAGGGTCAATGCGGTGGCGCCGGCGGCGGTCGACACCGCCTTCCTGCGCGGTGGCACCGGCCGCGGCGTCGAGGACGGGCCGCCGACCCGGCTGGACGTGGCGGCCTATGCCGCGCGGGTGCCGCTCGGCCGGATCGCCGAGCCGGACGACGTGGTCGGGCCGGTCCTGTTCCTGCTCGGCCCCGCCTCGCGGTACCTGACCGGCCAGACCCTCCACATCAACGGCGGCACCTGGTTCGCCTGACCCGACCGACCCTCGAAGGACCGACGAGATGAGCTTCATCGCCCCCGCCACCGTGCGCAGCTTCATCGACGGCGACTGGGCCACCGGCGACGGCGGCGAGCGGCTGCCGGTCGTCTACCCGGCCACCGGAGCGGTGGTCAGCTGGCTGGTCGAGGCCGACGCGGCCGAGGTCGACCGCGCGGTCCGGGCGGCGCGCCGCGCGTTCGACGCCGGTGCGTGGCCGGGGATGGGCGCCGAAAGCCGCCAGGTCCTGCTGCGCCGCCTGGCCGACGCGATCGAGGCTGCGGCGGCGGAACTGGCCGAACTGGAATGCCTCAACACCGGGCTGGTCCTGCGCGAGCTGCGCGAGCGGCACATGAAGCGCGCCGCCTACAATTTCCGCTTCTTCGCCGATTTCATCGGCAGCCGCTTCGACCGCGCCTGGCCGCAGAACCCGGGCTACCAGACGATCGAGAGCCGCGAGCCGGTCGGCGTCGCCGCGCTGATCGCGCCGTGGAACGCCCCGGTCGCGCTGGCCAGCATGAAGGTCGCGGCGGCGATCGCCTTCGGCAACACCTGCGTCCTGAAGCCGTCGGAGCAGACGCCCTTGGCGCTCGCCCGGTTCGTCGAGATCCTGCACGAGGCCGGGCTGCCGACGGGGGTGGTCAATCTGGTGAACGGCCGCGGGCCGGTCACCGGCCAGGCCCTTGTCGACCATCCGGAGGTCCATCTCGTCTCCTTCACCGGCGGCACCGAGACCGGCCGGGCGATCATGGCGGCGGCCGGACAGCGCCTGGTGCCCTGCACCATGGAGCTGGGCGGCAAGTCCGCCAACATCGTGTTCGAGAGCGCCGACCTCGACCGGGCGCTGGACGGCGCGTTGCTGGGCATCTTCTCCAACAACGGCCAGCAGTGCCTGGCCGGCAGCCGGATCCTGGTACAGCGCTCGATCGCCGACGATTTCATTGCGCGGTTCGTCGATCGGGCCCGGCGCATCCGCGTCGGGGATCCGACCGACGACGCAACGGAGATCGGCCCGCTCGCCTCCGCCGCCCATCGCGACCGGGTGCTGGGCTATGTCGACGTGGCGACCGCCGACGGCGGGACCCTGCTGACCGGCGGCCGGCGGCGCGACGACCTGGGCGAGGGGTTCTATATCGAGCCGACCGCCGTCCTGGCGCCGTCCAACGACGCCCGGGTCTGCCAGGAGGAGATCTTCGGCCCGTTCGCCACGTTCGTGCGGTTCGACACCATCGACGACGCGATCCGCATTGCCAATGCCAGCCGATTCGGCCTGGTCGGCTATGTCTGGTCGGACGATCTGCCGACGGTGATGCGCACGACCCGGGAGATCCGCGCCGGCGTGGTCTGGGTCAACACCCCCATGATGCGCGAGCTGCGCGCCCCCTTCGGCGGGTACAAGGACAGCGGCGTCGGCCGCGAGGGCGGGGAGGCCTGCCTGCAGTTCTACACCGAGCCGAAGACGGTGACGATCCCGACCGCGCCGCCGGTGCTGCGCCGGCTCGGAGCGTAGGTCCGGTTGGAGCGCAGCGGAAACCCGACGGCGGAGGCGCCCGAACCGGCGCCGCCGGATGTCGGGTTTCCCTTCGGTCAACCCGACATCCTACGGCGTGGCGCCGGTATTTGTATTATAAAGGATACAGGTTGCGTCCGCGTCCCAAATCTGTATCCTCAACCATACAAATCGCGGCCGGCCACGCTGATGGAGGGGGCGGGCGGCCGACGACCGGGTCCCCGATGGCCCGGCATCGGATGGCAACGAGGAGGCTTCGACATGAACAGCATGCTTCGGGGTATGGGCATCGCCGGCATCGCCCTCGCGGTTTCGGCAACCGCTTCGGCCCAGGATGCCCGGACGATCCGTGTCGCGTCGTTCACGCCGGAACAGGCGGTCGGCGTCCGGAGCGTCATCATCCCCTGGATGGAGGCGGTCGAGGCCGAGGTCGGCGACCGGGTCGACCTGCAGGGCTTCTGGGGCGGCGCGCTGGGGCGCGACCCGTTCGCCCAGTTCGACCTGGTGAAGAACGGCGTGGTCGACGCCGCGTGGATCCTCGTCGGCTACACCCCCGGCCAATTCCCGCAGCTGAGCGTGACCGAGCTGCCCTTCGCCCTTTCGTCGGGCGAGGAATGCTCGGTGGTCGGCTGGCGGCTGCATGAGGAAAGGCTGGTCGAGGGGCTGGACGACGTCCACGCCATCACGATCTGGGCGCCGGACGTGACCAACGTCTTCACCGAAGAGCCGATCGACGACCTCGCCGACCTCGAGGGCATGCGCCTGCGCACCGCCGGCTCGACCCAGGCGCTGTTCGTCGAGGCGATCGGCGCGCTGCCGGAGACGCTGGGCTCCACCGAATCCAACGAAGCGATGATGCGCGGCACCATCGACGGGATGCTGCAGGGCTGGACCGGCATGAACACCTTCGGCAGCTTCGAGGTCACCGGTGCCGGCTATCGCGTGCCGCTGGGCTGTTCGGCCTTCCTGCTTCTGATGAACAAGGACACCTGGGACGGCCTGCCGGCCGAGGTCCAGGACGTGATGATGAAGCACGGCGGCGAAGCCCTGGCCCGCTCCGGCGGCCAGGCCTACGACGCGGCGACCCAGGAGATCATCGACCGGGTGGCGGCGGACGGCTACGGCGTCGTCGTCCCGGACCAGGCGACGATCGACACCTACGCCGACCAGTACGGCCAGCAGATCTACGACACCTGGGCCGCCGAGACCGAGAACGGCGATGCGGTGCTGGAGGCCTTCTTCCGGCTGATCGAGGAGTACCGGGCGGAAAGCGGCGGCTGAACCGGCCGGCCGGCCGCCCAGAGCCTCCGTCGTCAGCGGTCGAAGGGGAGCCGAGCGCATGCATGCGATCCTCGCCAGTCGCCGGTTCCTCGACCGGCTGACGCGGTGGGTGGCGATCGTGGGGTTCTGCGGGCTGGTCGCGGTCAGCCTGCTGACCATGGTCGACGGCCTGTCGCGCCATCTGGGCCTGCCGCGGATCACCGGGTTCACCGACTTCAGCCAAGTGTTCTTCGCGGTGATCATCGCCTCCTGCTTCCCGATCGGGCTGCTCAGAAACCAGAACATCACGATCACCTTTGTGGGCAAGGCGTTCGGCCGGCGCGGCGAGGCGATACTCAACGCCTTCGGTGCGCTGGTCACCTTCGCGTTCTTCGTGTTCGTGGCCTGGCAGTTCCTCGCCTATACGATCGACGTGACCGAGAGCGGCCGGACCACGCGGACGATCCTGATGCCGCTGGCGCCATGGTGGTGGATCACCTCCGTGGTGATCGCCGCCACGGTGCCGGTCCAGGCCTGGGTCACCGTCGCCCGCTTCGCCGAAGCGATCGGCGGGCGCCACTATGTCTACGAGCACATCGATTCCGCCGGCGAGCACCATGAGGAGGGAGTCGTCGCATCCGACCCGATCGACTTCTCGGAAGTCGCGCCGGCGCCGGTCGACAGCGAAGAGCGGGAGCGCCGCCGGTGACGGATCCTTTCCTCCTGGCCATGCTCGGCCTCGGCGGCATGTTCGTCCTGATCGCGCTGCACGTGCCGATCGGCGTCGCCATGGGGATCGCCGGCGTGGTCGGCGTCTCTGTCTTTGTCACCCCCGACGCGGCGATGAGCCTGTTCGCCATCGAGAGCGTCTCGGCGATCGCCAACCCCGGCCTCGGCATCATCGCGGTCTTCCTGCTGATGGGCAGCTTCGCCAACGTGGCGGGCCTGTCGGCGGACATCTTCCGGCTGGCCTATGCCCTGATCGGCCATTGGCGCGGCGGCCTCGCCATGGCGACGATCGCCGGATGCGCCGGGTTCGGCGCGGTCTGCGGCAGTTCGGTCGCCACAACGGCCACCATGGGCCGGATCGCCCTGCCGGAGATGGTGGCGCGGAACTACGCCCCGTCCTTCGCCTCCGGATCGATCGCGTCGGGCGGCACGCTCGGCATGCTGATCCCGCCGTCGGTGATCATGGTGCTCTATGGCATCCTGACCGAGCAGTTCGTGATCGCCCTGTTCGCTGCGGCCATCCTGCCCGGGCTGATCGCGGTTGCGTTCTACTTCGTCGCCATCCTGGTCACCGTGACCCTGAAGCCGGGCATCGCACCGCCAGGGCCGAAGATGGCCTGGGCGGAGCGCGCGCAGGTCTTCAGGGAGTCCTGGCGCGTGCTGGTGTTGGCGATCGCGGTCGGCGTCGGCATCTATTCCGGCATCTTCACGGTGACCGAGGCGGCGTCGGTCGGCGCGTCGATCGCCTTCTTCTTCGCGCTGAGCTCCGGCAACCTGACGCTCAAGAAGTTCTTCGAGGTGCTGCTGGAAACCGCCGGCAACACCTGCCTGATCTTCACGATCCTGATCGGCGCGAACATCTTCAGCTACTTCATCTCGATGACCCAGGCACCGGGGGAGATCATCGGCTTCATCCGCGCGGCGGAGCTGTCGCCGCTGGTGGTGATCCTGATCCTGATGGTGGTCTACCTGATCCTGGGCAGCATCTTCGACACCGTAGCGTCGATGGTGATCACGCTGCCCTTCGTCTTCCCGCTGATCCTGGAGATGGGCTACAGCCCTATCTGGTGGGGCGTGATGATGGTCATGGTGATGGAGGTCGGCATGATCACGCCGCCGATCGGCATCAACGTCTTCGTGCTGCACGGCGTGGCGCGGACGCTGTCGCTCCGGCAGATCTATGCCGGCATCACGCCGTTCTTCATCGCCGACCTGGTGCGGCTGGCTATCGTGGCCCTGTTCCCGGCGATCGCGCTGGCGATCCCGGCGTGGCTCGGATTCATCCGCTGGTAGGACCGGCGCGGCGGCGCAAGCGGCGGCGTCAGCCGCGGGAGACGGCGCCGTACCGCGCCTCGTAGCGTGGCCGCCAGTCTGCCGCCTCCACCCAGGCGATCACGTCCTCCCGCGCCGGCGCGCGACCGTCGACGGCGGCGACCGACCGCCAGCCGAGCGCCAGCATGCAGCTCAGCACGGGGGCGCGGCCGGCAAAGGGCGTCTCCAGGATCGTGCGCAGCGTCGGCATGCCGGTGCCGAGCAGAACCACGGCGTCCAGGTCCTGATCCTCCAGCGCCGCAAGGGTCTCCGACGCGGTCGACGCGCTGATCGAGTAGATCGGGTGGAACTGGGTGTCGTCGAGCTGGGCGCTCGCCACGGCCGCGACCTCGAACCCCCGCTCCACCCAATAGTCGACGCTGGTCTGCGTGAACTCGGCCGGGTAGGGCGAGACGAGGCCGATGCGCCCGGCGCCGAGCGCGGTCAGCGCGTCGCACACCGCGGTGCCGGCGGTGACGAACGGCACGCCCAGGCGGTCGGAGACGCGGGCGACGGTCTCGTCCTCCTCGGTCACGCCGACCAGATAGGAGGCACCGGTACAGGCGAACGCCACCGCCGCGACCGGCGCGTTGGCGAAGCGCGCGGCGCTGTCGTCCATGGTCCGGAAATAGTCGACCAGCCGTTCCGGCAGGGTCGGCCTGGGCGAGACCATGCGGGCATTGATCATGCCGTAGCCGTTCGGCCACAGCGCCCAGAATTCGGGCTCCACGGTGGTGTTGGCCTGGGGCGTCAACGCCCCGATCAGGCCCTTGGGCGCGTATTCGACGGTCATCGCGTGCAGTCCCCTTCCCGGCGCCGTCAGTCGATCGCTTCCGCGCGGCGCAGCCCTTCGATCATCGAGCTGCGCAGCAGGTAGGCGTGGGCCTTGGCCGGCGTGTCCGCGGTTTCCTGGAGATCCTTGAGCAGGGCGCGCCGGCGGGTCGGATCGCGCTCCTGCATGCGCTTCCGGTTGCGGTCGGCCTGGGCCAGGATGGCGTTCTCGGCGATCGGCCGGCGCTGGCGGTTGTAGCGGTCGAGCACGGCCTCATCGGCCTCGCCGCGCCAGACGGCGATCAGTTTGTCGGTCAGGTTGAACGCGTCGTGCAGCCCGCCGTTCATCCCCATGCCGCCGGACGGGCTGTTGAGATGGGCGGCGTCGCCAGCCAGCAGCATGCGTCCGTTCCGGTAGTCGTCGACGATCCGCTGGTGGATCCGGTAGGGCCGCACCTCGCCGACCCGATACCCCTCGGGCCGTGGTACGATCGCCTGCAGCTTGGCCTCGATGGCGGCGGGCGCCAGGGCCTCGTCGAGCGTTTCGCCGTCGCCCGGATAGAGGCTGGCGCGCCACGCCCCGGGCAGGCGCAACAGGCTGAAGGTGCCGCCCTCGGCCCAGCAGTAGTTGACGTTCGACAGCCCCTCCAGATGCTCGTGGAATGGAAAGGGGGTGGTCGCGAGGATGGTGGTCTCCGGATAGGTCTTGCCGCCGAGCTGCTGGCCCATGGCCTCGCGCACCGCGCTGCGCGCGCCGTCGGCGCCGATCAGCCAGCGACCGGTCACCGGCTCCCGCTCGTCCCCGCCGTCGGTCGCGGCGAGGGTGACCGTGACCGCGTCGGCCGTCTGCGAGGCTCCGACCACCCGCCGTCCGAACCGGACGAGGTCGCCCGCGCCGTGCCGCGCCAGCCAGTCGAGCGCCAGGCCGACATAGACCTTCTGCTCGCATTGCAGGCGGTAGGGATGTGCGGTGTCGTCGGCGAGCACCGACAGGTCGAACACCGCGCGCTCGCCGGTTTCGTGCAGGCGGATCTGCCAGGTCGGCGAGACGAGGCCGTTCTCGATCAGCTGCGCGGTCAGGCCGTAGGGCTCGAGCATGTCGAGCGTCGGCGGGTGCCAAGTGGAGGCGCGCAGGTCGTCCGCCGGGCCGTCCGAGGCCTCCAGGACCACGGCCGGAATGCCTGCCTCCGTCAGCCGGATCGCGCAGGTCAGCCCGACCGGTCCCGCCCCGACGATGATGACCCGATCCTCGACCGTCATGCCCCTGAATCCCTGGTTCAACCTGTATTCTTTATAGGACAGGTTGTCGGCGAAGCCAAGATCGGTCAGCGGCCGAGAACCAGATCGGCGGCTTTCTCCGCGATCATGACCACGGGTGCCTGGGTATTCGCGCTGGGGATCGAGGGCATGACGGAGGCGTCGGCCACGCGCAGGCCGTCGACGCCTCGGACGCGCAGGTCCGGGCCGACCACGGCGGCCTCGTCGACGCCCATCCGGCAGGTGCCGACCGGATGGTAGACGGTATTCGCAGTTCGACGGATCCAGGCGTCGATCTCGTCGTCGGTCGTCGCCTCCGGCCCTGGCGCCAGTTCGCGCCCGCGCCACGGATCGAAGGCCGGCTGGGCGAACAGGCCGCGCAGCAGGCGGACCCCCTCGCGCAGGCAGCGCCGATCGGTCGGGGTGGAGAGGTATCGCGGCTCGATCCGCGGCGCCGCCCTCGGGTCGGCGGATGCCAGGGTGATGCGGCCCCGGCTTTCCGGGCGCATCTGGGCGATGTTGGCGAAGAAGCCGTCTTCCGCCCGCGCGCCCTCGGGGCGGCGGAACGGGTTGGTCCGCAGGGTGGCGCTTGACAGCGCGGGCAGGAAATGCGCCTGCAGGTCCGGCGCCTCCAGGTCCGGCCGCGACTTGAAATAGCCGCCGACCAGCAGCGGGAAGCAGGCGGCCGGCCCCCGGCCGGTCAGCCAGGCCCGCGCCACCGCCAGCGCCGCCCGATCGGCCCGGAGGAGGGGGGGCAGCGGCCCTTGCCGGCGGCTCTCGTATTCGACGCGGACCAGCAGGTGATCGTGCAGATTGCCGCCGACCGCCGGCCGGTCGACCGCCACCGGGATGCCGTGTGTCGCCAGCGCGTCGCCGGGGCCGATGCCCGACAGCATCAGGAGATGCGGCGATCCCACCGTGCCGGCGCACAGCACGACCTCGCGCGCGGCGGCGACCGTCTCCGCCCCGGCGCCCCGGTCGATCGCGACGCCGGTGCAGCGTCCGCCCGCGATCGAGAGGCCCAGGACCTGCGCGTCGACGATCAGCCGGAAGCTGCGGTCCTCGCGCACCCGATCCAGGTAGCGCCGGGCGGTCGAGGCCCGCCGCCCGCGCTCGATCGTGAAGGCATAGCGACCGGCCCCCACCGCATCGGGCGCGTTCATGTCGTCGCTCCGCCCCAGGCCGGCGGCGTCCGCCGCGTCCAGGAAGGCGTCGTAGAGCGGGTGCCACCAGTCGGGCCGTGACAGGGCGAGGGTCGCGCCGCCCTCCGCCGCGGCGGCACCCTCGGCCTTCTCGAAATAGGGGCGCACGCGCTCCCAGCTCCAGTCGGTCAGGCCCGACTGTGCCCATCCGTCGTAGTCGAGCGACAGGCCGCGGGCATGCACCATGCCGTTGATCGCGCCTGACCCACCGACCACCTTCCCACGCGGCCAGTCCAGGTGCCGGCCGTCGAGCTCCGGCACGGGCTCCGAGGTGAAGGCCCAGTTGTAGCGCTTCTGCCGCAGCAACAGGCCGGTCATCAGCGGGATCGACAGGCGCGGGTCGCGGCTGTCGGGTCCGGCCTCGATCAGTACCACCTTGCCGGCGCCGCCTTCGACCAGCCGGGTCGCCAGGACGCAGCCGGCGCTGCCGGCGCCGACAATGACGACGTCGGCCTCGATCCGGCCGCTCACGGTCGTTCGCCGGTCCCGGCCGCGGGATCGATGCCGTCGAGCGCGGCCCACGGCTCGGCCGCGGCCCGCCTGGCCTCGAACGCGTCGATTTCCGGCAGAAGCTCTCGGGTCAGGCCGATCGCGTCCAGCCCCTCGGCGAGCCGGCGCTTGCGGGCGGCGTCGATCTCGAAGCTCCAGGTGGTGCCGTCCTCCGCCGTCACGGTCTGTGCCGGCAGGTCGACCGTCAGCGTCTGACCGGGCCGGTCGTGCAGTCGCCGGCGCAGCTCGGCCGTCGCCGCCTCTTCCAGCGCGACCAGCAGCAGGCCGTTCTCGACCGCGTTGTTGAAGAAGATGTCGCCGAACGACGGCGCGACGACGCAGCGGATGCCGGCGTCGACCAGGGCATAGACCGCCGCCTCCCGGCTCGACCCGCAGCCGAAGTTGCGCTCGGCGACCAGGATCCGGGCCTCGCGCCATTCCGGCCGGTTGAGCGGGAAATCCGGCCGCTCGCCGCCGTCGCCATCGAAACGCTGGTCGTGGAATAGGAATCGCTGATAGCCGACCGACCGCGGCTTGCGCATGAACCGGGCAGGGATCAGCTGGTCGGTGTCGACGTTCGGCTGGTCGATCGGCGCCGCGACCGCGGTCAGGGTAGTGAAGCGTTCCATGGGGCTCAGCCGTCCTGGTCCAGGCGGCGCAGGTCGGTCAGCCGCCCGGTCACCGCCGCCGCCGCGACCATGGCCGGGCTCATCAGGTGGGTGCGGGCGCCGGGACCCTGCCGACCGCGAAAGTTGCGGTTGGTGGTGGAGGCGCAGCGCTCCCCCGGCGCGACCAGGTCGCCGTTCATGCCGACGCACATGGAACAGCCGCTCTCGCGCCATTCCAGCCCCGCCTCGGTGAACACGCGGTCGAGCCCTTCGGCCTCCGCCGCGCGCTTGACCGCCGAGGATCCGGGCGAGACGATGCCCGGCACGCTGGCGCGCCGGCCCTTCAGCACCGCCGCCGCCGCGCGCAGGTCGGGCAGGCGCGCATTGGTGCAGCTGCCGATGAAGACGCGGTCGACGGCGATCCCGGTCAGCGGCGTCCCGGGGGCGAGGCCCATGTACTCGATCGCCCGTTCGACCGCCCGGCGCCGCTCCGGATCGCGTTCGGCGGCCGGGTCGGGCACGGCGGCATCGATCGGCAGCGCGTCCTCGGGGCTCGTGCCCCAAGTCACCACCGGCGCGATCTTGGCCGCGTCCATCGTTTCCTCGCGATCGAACACGGCGCCGTCCTCGGTCGCGAGGTCGCGCCAGGTGTCGACCGCCCGGTTCCAGTCGGCGCCGGCGGGGGCGAAGGGGCGCCCCTCCAGCCAGTCGAACGTCGTCTCGTCGGGTGCGATCAGCCCCGCTCGGGCGCCCGCCTCGATCGACATGTTGCAGACCGTCATCCGCCCGGCCATGTCGAGCCCACGGATGGCGCTGCCGGCATATTCGATCACGTGGCCCGAGGCGCCGCCGGCGCCGATCCGGGCGATGATGGAGAGGATGATGTCCTTCGCCCCGACGCCCGGCGCCAGCGCCCCGGAGATGGTAATTCGCAGGGTCTTCGGGCGGCGCTGCCACAGGGTCTGGGTCGCCAGGACATGGGCCACTTCCGACGCGCCGATGCCGAAGCCCCACGCTCCGAAGGCGCCGTGGGTGGAGGTGTGGCTGTCGCCGCACACGACCGTCAGGCCCGGCAGGGTCAGCCCCTGCTCCGGACCGGTGACGTGGACGATGCCCTGGCGCGGATCGCCCAGCCCGAACAGCCGGACGCCGTTGCGGCGCGCATTCTCTGTCAGGAGCTCGACCATCGTCGCGATCTCGGGATCGCCGATCGGCCGGCCCCGGTCGGTGGTCGGCACATAATGGTCGGCGACCGCCGTGGTCAGCGCCGGCCGCCGAACGCCGAGGCCCTGGCGGTGCAGCTTGTCGAAGGCGTGGAACGACCCTTCATGGACGAAATGCCGGTCGATCGCCAGCAGCGTGCGGCCGTCCTCCTCCGTCCGGATTGCATGGGCATCCCAGATCTTGTCGAACAGGGTGCGGGGGCGAGGCATCGGGGCTCGGCTCTCCGTCATTCCGGGGGCGCGGCGTCGGCGCGCGTCTCCGCCATATCGTTCCAGACCCGCTGGTCCGCCAGCTGGCCGTCGCGGGTCAGGAAGCGGTCGATGAACCGGATCCCGGAAAAGGCGGTGCCGTCGAGCCATTCGCCTTCCAGCGTGCCGAAGCAGTAGACCGCCGTGCCGTCGGGCCCCGGCGCCGCGTCGAACCGCTCGTACCGCTTGCGCACGAAGCGATAGCGCGGCGCCGCCCACGCGACCAGATCCTCCAGCCGCTCGAACCGGACGCCACCGGGAAAGGTCATGGCGAAGTCCGGCGCCAGCAGGCGTCGCGCGGCGTCCAGGTCCCGGCGCTCCATCGCGTCGAGGAATCGGCGCACCAGGCAGGCGGCAGGATCCGCGGGCGGCGCGGCATCGGTGTCGGCGGTCATCCCATTGGGTTCCCTTTCGGGGCTGTTCCTGCCAGTATTTGTTATACAAATAGGACAAATAATGCAAGGGGGCCGGTTTGGGAGGGCGTCTGGCCGATCCCTCGGGCCCGTTCGATTCGGTCTGCCGGGGCAGGGCTTTCGCTAGCGACAGCTTTCGCATTTTTTCTGGCGCCCATGATCTGGTTGATATACTCTTAATACAAATCAAGGCGAGCAAGACCGAGAAGGACCCGCCGACGCCCGGGATTCGGGTTTCGGCAGTGGACAGGAGGCTTCCGACATGACCCTGACGATCGATCCCCGCACCTCGCGCCGCACGCTGCTGAAGGCGGCTGGCACATTGGGCAGCGTCGCCGCCGCACAGGGTGCGGCCTCGGCGCTGCTGCTGGGCGGCTCCAGCCGGGCCTTCGCGCAGAACCGCGAGGTCCAGACCATGCGCTCGACCGCCAAGTCCTGGCTTTGGGCCGGTGAGGATTTCGCCGCCGGCGGCGGCTATTTCGACGAGGTCGGGCTGACGGTCGTGTCGAACGCCTCCGGCCGAGGGGTCAATGTGAACGCGCTGATCGGCGGCGCGGTCGACGTCGTGCTGGGCGCGCCGGGCCAGGCGATGCGCGCGCAGGCGCAGGGGCAGCCGATCAAGATCATCGCCGGCACCGTCAACAAGTACGCCAGCAACATCGTCATCAATGCCGAGATCCTGGCCGAGCGCGGCGTCGACGAGAGCTCGCCGGTCGAGGAGAAGATCGAGGCGATGCGCGGGCTCAAGCTCGGCACAACCGGCCCCGGCGCCGCGCCGGACAACCTGTTCCGCTTTCTCTTTGCCAAGGTCGGGATCGATCCCGACGCCGACGTCGAATTGGTCAGCGTCCAGGGCGGCGGCTCCGGCATGCTGGCGGGCATGGAGCGCGGCACGATCGACGGGTTCTGTCTGTCCTCGCCGACTTCCGATCTCGCCGTCGAGAACTTCGGCGCCGCCTATCTCTTCAATATGGCGACGAACCCGCCGGAGGAACTGGAGGACTACCTCTACATCACCGCGCAGGTGACCGAGGACGCGATCACCGAGAAGCGGGAAATGCTGTTCGACTATTGCCGAGGCACGGCGCTGGCCCTGCGTGCGATCCGGGACGAGCCGGAGACGTTCAAGGCCTGGGCGGCGGAGTGGTTCGAGGGCCTCGACCCTGCCATCTTCGAGCAGGCCTTCGCCACCAACAGCCAGATCTACATGCCCAACCCGATTCCGACGCAGAGCCACTTCGAGCTCAACAAGATGTTCGTCGACCAAGGCTTCGCGACCCTGGGCGAGGATCCGCTGCCCGAGGACTTCACCTTCCTCGACGCCTACGATCCGTCGATCGCCGAGGAGGCGACGGCGGCCATTCGCTGATCCTGGAGAGCCCCCCGCGGCCGCGGCGACCGCCTCCTCCCAGGCGCCGCGGCCGCTCTTTTTCCGACACCGAGCCGGATCCGCCGATGTCGATCGAAGTCGAGAACGTCATCAAGCGTTTCGTCACCCGGGGACAGGAGGTGCTGGCGCTCGACCGCGTCGACCTGAACATCCGTCAGGGGGAGTTCGTCGCCTTCGTCGGCCCGTCGGGCTGCGGCAAGTCGACCCTGCTCAACATGATCGCCGGCATCCTGGCGCCGAGCGACGGGGCGATCATCCACGACGGCCAGAAGGTCGACGGGATCAACCGGCGCGTCGGCTACATGACCCAGACCGACAGCCTGCTGCCCTGGCGCTCGGTGATGCGCAATGTTCTGCTGCCGCTGGAACTGCAGCACGTCGCGCGGGGCGAGGCGCAGGACCGGGCCAGGGCGCTGCTGGAAAAGGTCCACCTTTCCGGGTTCGCCGATCATTTCCCGGTGGAACTCTCCGGCGGCATGCGCAAGCGCGTGGCGATCGCGCAGGTCCTGGTCTACGATCCCGGAACGCTGCTGATGGACGAACCGTTCGGAGCGCTGGACGCCCAGCTGAAGCTGGTCATGCAGGCGGAGCTGATGCGGATTTGGGAGGAGACAGGCAAGACCGTGGTCTTCGTCACGCATGACCTGGCCGAAGCGATCGCCCTGGCCCAGCGCGTGGTGGTCTTCTCCGGCCGTCCCGGTCGGATCAAGCACATCGCCGAGATCGACATCCCGCATCCGCGCGACGCCTTCCAGGTCCGGTTCAGCCCGGCCTTCCAGAAGCACTACGAGGCCCTGTGGGCGGAACTGGCGCCCGAGATCACCAGGGGAGAGGCCGTATGAGCGACAGCCGTGCCGCCGTGTTCGAGGCCGGCGAGGGCGGTCCGGTCAGCCGATCCGACGCTGTCGTCGCCTACGAGGCGTCGGAGATCCGCAAGCGCCGGATCCGCCTCCTGCTCCAGGTCCTGGTCGGCGTGGGTCTTCTGGGCGGCTGGCAGCTCGCCTCCGGGCCGCTGATCGACCCGTTCTTCATCTCGTCCCCGGTCGCGGTCGGGGCCGAACTCTGGGAATGGGTGGTCGAGGGGACGCTCTGGCGGCATCTCTCGATCACGCTCTACGCCATGATCTGGGGCTTCTGCCTGGGCTCGGTGATCGGCTTCTCGCTCGGCTTCCTGTTCGGCCGGTCGGAGACGGTGGCGGCGGTGTTCGACCCCTACATCACCGCGCTCTACTGCATCCCGAAGATCGCGCTGGCCCCGCTGTTCATCATGTGGTTCGGCATCGGCATCGAGTCGAAGATCGCGATGAGCGCGACCATCGTCTTCTTCCTGGTGTTCCTGAACACCTATGCCGGCGTGCGCGACGTCAACCCGATCTACGTCCACGCCACCCGGATCATGGGCGCTTCGGAATGGCAGCTGCTGCGGACGGTGATCGCGCCCTCGGCGGCGGCCTGGGTGCTGACCGGGCTCAAGGTCTCGGTGCCCTACGCCCTGATCGGCACGGTGGTGGGCGAGTTCATGTCGTCGAACCGCGGCATCGGCTTCCTGATCGCCCAGGCGTCAGGCCTGTTCGACACCGCGTCGGTGTTCTCCGGACTGGTGGTGCTGGCGCTGGTCGGCGCCGGGATGAACGCCGGTCTGAAGCGGCTGGAGCGACACCTGCTGCGCTGGCGCGGGTGAGCGGGGGCCGGCCGTGACCGACACCGTCCGCCCGACCCGCATCCGCCTGGCCGCGAGGCCGGCGACGCCGGCCGCCGTCGCGCCGTTCGGCGACCTGATCGGGCGGGCCGCCGAGGTGCCGGTCCAGCGCCTGAACCACTATGCCGGCACGATCCGCAAGCCGGCGCGGTTCGTCACCGACGAGGACACGGAAATCTCCGTCGCGACGCTGGACCGCCGGCCGCTTGAGGTCCGCTGGCTGGAGCGGCACTTCAAGCACACCCAGGCCTTCATTCCCCTGGGCGGCCGGCCTTTCGTGCTTGTGATGGCGCCCCCCGGCCCGGGCGACATGCCCGACCTGGATCGGGTCGAGGCGTTCCTGTTCGACGGCAGCGCCGGGTTCTGCATGAAGATCGGCTGCTGGCACGAGTTCCCGTTCCCCCTGGTCGACGGCACGGACCTGATTGTGATCCTGCGCGGCGAGACCCATCGCGAGCTTCAGGCGATGACCGGCGGGGAGGCGCTCGGCGCGGACCTCGACAAGAAGGACATTGCGGCACGCACCGGAATGCTGCTTGAGGTGGCGCTTTAGCCGGATCGTCGTCGGCCCCATGCCCGCGGTGCCGATCTCAAGCAAATCAGCGGCTTGGCGGTTCGCGTCGCGACGGTGAATCGTGTTGCATCCGCCTGGAATGTCTGCTCTAGAATACAAGCGGTTCGCCGCCCGATCCGACGCCGGAGTGCCGCATGTTCGATGACGCCAAGCCGGAGCGCGGCCAGCGCGTGCAGCGCCTGGTGTTCTATGGGTGCGCGGCGCTGCTGATCGCGATCGTGGCGCTGGTGCTCTATTCGGTGACCATGCGGTACTTCTTCAATGCGCCGCCGATCTGGGGCGAGGACGTGCCGCGGCTTCTTTTCGTCTGGCTGACCTTCATCGGCGCCGGCCTCGCCACCATGCTGGGCCTGAACATCCGGGTCACCTTCGTGATCGACAAGTTCCCGGCGCGCCTCAGGCTCTACACCGAGGTCGTGATGCACAGCCTGGTGCTGGTCATGCTGGCGGTGATCTTCTGGTACAGCCTGCCGGTGCTCCGGCTCAACATGAACTCCGTCATGCTCTCGACCGGCTGGTCGAAGGGCTGGACCTTTCTCGCCCTGCCGGCCGGCTGCGTGGTCATGGCGATCTACCAGACCGTGCTGCTGGTGCGCACGGTCCGCACCGGCCGCCGCGCCTTGGCAGAGGCGGAAGCGTTCCGCGACGTCGAAGACCGGTGATGCGCCACCGGTCCGCACCGGCGGCGAAACTGTGATGCCCGGACAGGGACGGATGGCCGCACCATGCTTCTCGCGCTGATGATCCTGCTGCTGTTTGTCTTCACCCTCTTGGGCATGGAGATCGCCTGGGCGATCGGGATCGCGGCGCTGGCGTTCATCACCCTCTCCCAGTTCACCGGAGACCCAACGCCTTTCGTCCTGTTCAGCCAGCAGATGACGGTCGGCGTCGACAGCTTCGCGCTGCTGGCGATCCCCATGTTCGTCTTCGCGGGCGAGTTGATGACCGCGACCGGCGTGACCCGGCGGCTGGTCTCCTTCGCCTCGGCGCTGGTCGGCCACCGGCCGGGCGGCCTCGCCAATGTCGGGATCACGTCGAACTTCGTGATGTCCGGGATTTCCGGGTCGGCCCTGGCCGACGCTGCGGCGACCGGTTCGGTCCTGATCCCGGAGATGAAGAAGAAGGGCTATCCGCCGGCCTATTCCTGCGCGGTCATCGCCGCCGGCGCGACGATGGGGCCGGTCATCCCGCCCTCGATCAGCTACATCCTGCTCGGCGCGATCGTGAGCATTTCGGTCGGCCAGCTGTTCCTGGCCGGTATCATCCCCGGCATTCTGATGTTCATCGCCATGCTGGCGACCAGCGGCATCATCGCCCGGCGCATCGGCCTGCCGACCGAACCGCGCGCGACGCCGAGCGAGCGCCTGACCGCGGCGTGGCAGGGCACGCTGCCGCTGCTGGCGCCGGTCTTCATCATCATGACCAAGGTCTACGGCATCGCGACACCGACCGAAGCGGCCGCGATTGCCGTGCTCTACGTCGTCTTCCTGGGGCTGTTCGTCTATCGAACGCTCAACTGGCGCAATTTCATCGATGCCGCGGGCAATGCGGCGCTGGTCTCGGCGATCGTCATGCTGACCGTGGCGACCAGCCAGATCTTCTCCTGGCTGGCGGTGCAGGAGCGGCTGGGCGACATCCTGACCGTCGCGATGCTGACGATCTCCGAGAATCCGATCGTGATCCTGTTCCTGGTCAACATCATGCTGCTGCTGCTGGGCATGTTCATGGAGCCGCTGCCGGTGATGCTGGTCCTGGCGCCGATCCTGTTCCCGCTGCTCGGCGGCATGGGGGTCGACCCGATCCAACTCGGCGTCGTGATGGTGCTCAACCTGATGATCGGCATGGTCACCCCGCCGATCGGCCTGAACCTGTTCGTGATGTCGCGGATCGGCGATGTCGGCGTGATCGAGATCTTCAAGGCCGGTCTGCCCTACATCGCCGTCCTGTTCCTGGTGCTGCTCGCCGTGACCTATATCCCGGCGATCACCCTGACCCTGCCGACCCTGGCCTTTCGCTAGGGCGCCGGTCGGAGAGCCCCCGAGGGAGGGGGCCAACAACGCCACCCAACGAAGCGAGCGAGGAGGTTTGACGACATGACTTTCGACCTGACCCGACGGCGGTTCGGCATGGGCGCGGCGGCGCTCGGCGCGGGCAGCCTGCTGCCCTTCGGTTCCGCGCAGGCGGCGGTGAACCTGAAATACGGCAACGCCGGCAACATCGACACCCTGTCCAACCGCTTCAACACCAAGCTGGCCGAGGAACTGGCGGCCCGCTCCGGCGGCGAGCTGACGATGGAGATCTTCGCCGGCACGCTGGGCGGCGAGGAGACGCTGATCCAGGGCATGGCGCTCGGCACCATCGACGTCTACAACGGCGCCTACACCGGCACGCGCGAGTTCGACATCCTCTACAGTCCGTTCATGTTCAAGGACGGCGCCCATGCCGGCCGGGTGATGCAGGGCCAGATCGGCCAGCAGGCCTCCCAGGTCCTCCAGGACAAATACCAGGCCCGCCTGCTCGGCGTCGGCCGGCTCGGCCCCTACGTCCTCTTCGTCAAGGAGCCGATCGAGTCGATCGGCGACATCGCCGGGCGCAAGATCCGCACCCCGCAGATCGAAGGCGTCGTCGCGGCGGTCGAGCATCTGGGCGGCAACGCCACGCCGGTCCCGTTCAACGAAGTCTATCTTGCGCTCCAGCAGGGCATCGTCGACGGCCTGGTCACCGCGCTCAACGTCGCGGTGGCGGTCAAGTTCTACGAGGTGTGCGAATACGTCGTGTCGAACGAGTTTGGCCAGGCGCTCGACAAGCAGCTGATCTCCAACCGAGCCTGGGATCGCCTGTCGCCGGACCAGCAGACCCTGCTGCAGGACACCTTCAATGAACTGGAGGCGACCGACTACTACCAGGCGGGGGTCGACGCGATCCCGAACGACCTCGCCACCTGGGAGGAGATGAACGGCGAAGGCACGGTCCTCACCCTCGACAGCGACGAGATCGCCGAGCAGATGGCGCCGCTCAACGAGCAGCTGGTGACCGAGGTCTACGGCGAAGGCGCCTGGGAGACCATGCAGAACGCCTGAGCGCAGGTCCCGTCGTGCGGGCCCGTGGCGCCCGGCTTCGGCCGGGCCCGCAGGTTCGCGCGACGGCCTCCGTCCCCTGTCCAATGCCGCGGGAGCCCCTGCCATGACCGCTTCCGATCCCGCCGGCCCGGCGGCCGATGCCGAGACGCCCCGGCCGGAGCAGACGTTCTTCGACGACCCGGCGCTCGATCGCGCCACCGGGATGATCATGACCCTGGCCGCCGAGGTCTGGGTGCTGCGCGACCGGCTGGCGGCGATGCAGCGCCTCCTGGAGGAAAGCGGCGCGCTCGAGCCCGGCGCGCTCGACGCCTATGCCCCCGACGAGGCCACCGCCGCCGCCCTCGACGCCGACCGTCGCGACTTCGTCCGCCACCTGATGGACAACGTGCTGGCCCGGCAGAAGAGCAGGGGCGCGAGCTGACTGCGGAGGTCCACCTTCCCCCGCACCCATCCGGTGACCGCTCCCGGGCGCGAGAAAGAGGGGCAGGGGCGGAGGCTTCGAGGCCGCCCGTTTGTGTCTCCGCCCGCCCGGCGGCGCGCCTACCGCGCCGCCTCGTCGAAGCCGCCCTGGCCCTCGATCGCGGCCCAGGTCTTGAACGCCGGCGATGCCGGCACGCGTCCGTCGCGCACCAGCCGGTGCCAGACCGCGCAGGCGTCGACGAAGGCGGGGACGCTGCCGGGGAACATGGTCAGGCTGATCGCCTCGGCCAACTCGACCTCCGGCACGCCCTCGGCATAGGCGCCGACGATGTGCCATTCCAGCGCCCGCCACTGCCGGAGGCAGGTGTGGACCGCCGCCAGCGTCATCTCGACCAGTCCCGGCGCCACCGCCCGGTCGGCCATCAGCGCCGCCAGCGCCCGGCGATAGGCGCCGGCCGTGTCGTAGCCTGGAAGGTGGGCGCCCCAGGCGTCGCCGGCGAAGGCGAAGGCCGGCACCGACCGCGCGAAGCCGGCGAGCCGGACCGCCGCCTCGATCTCCGCCTCGGTGCCTCCGGCGGCGCGGAATTTGGCGATATGATGGGTGGCGATCGCCTCGTCGGTCGCGACCAGGATGCCCAGCCAGACGAATTCCTTGCGCCGCTCGTCGAGATGGCGCGGCGTCAGGGTGAGCGCGGTATAGGCTGCGTCGTAGGCCTCGAGCAGCGCCGGATCGGCCACCGCCAGGAGGCCGTGATGCGGCAGCAGGAAGCCGCGCTTGGCGCGCACCGAGGCCAGCCGGGCGGCGGCCGACGCGGCCTCGTCGCCGGCGGCGGGTTCGGTCGGATCGGGCACGATTCGGCGTCCTTTCGATCGGTCCCCTCGCGGATCGTTGCGCGGCGGGAGCATGATGTTATACTGATGTATCCTTAATACATTTTGGCTCGGACAGCCAGTGTGGCCAGGCACGGGGGCTTCGGGGGAGGCGGCGATGGCGACGACGGACCGGCAGTTCGAGGCCTATCAGGCGTTCCTGCTCGACACCAAGCGCGACTGGACCACGCGCGTCTACCCCGCGCTGACCGAACGCTACCGCCGCCGCGCCGCCGCGGCCGCGCGCGATGGCGCGGAACGGCCGCGCACCGCGGACGAGGTCGCGGCGCTGATGGAGGGCGACACCCTCTACCGGTGGTTCGCCTGGCTCGAGCGCCACCTCCAGCGCTTCAAGTATTCCGGACGCTGGGGCCTGATCCCGGCGCATGAGGGCCGGCGGGCGGAACTGGAGGCGCTGCTGGCGCGCGACCCGGGCGACCGCCTGCGGCTCGACCCGGACCTCGAACTGCCGCGCTACTACACCAGCGTCGACATCCACCAGCACCCGGGTGGCGTCTGGTCCGACAGCCTCGCCGGCTTTGTCTACGAGCGCGGCGCCCGGTCGACCACGCCCCTGATGAATCGCGACGCCGACCTTCACTACCGCTTCACCGACGTGGTGATGGCCGAAGGCGGCGGCGCGCGGCTGGTCGACCTCGGCTGCGGCTTCGGCAAGTCGACCCGGCCGTTCTATACCGAGAACCGGGAGATGGCGGTCACCGGCGTCGACCTCTCCGCGCCCTGCCTGACCCTGGCGGCCGTGACGGCGGCGGAGGACCAGGCGGCCAATGTCCGCTATGTCCAGGCCGACGCGCAGGCGACCGGCCTCGAGGCCGAGGCCTTCGACACGGTCACCTCGACCATGCTGCTGCACGAGATGCCGCCCCCGGCGCTCGAGCGGTTGGTGGCGGAGAGCCACCGACTGCTCGCGCCGGGCGGCGTCGCCGTGCATCTCGACTTCCTGCCCGGCGACGACCCGTGGAACAAGTTCATCCACTACGGTCACGGCCGGCGCAACAACGAGCCGTTCATGCGCCCGCTCGACGAAATGGACATCGCCGCGGCCCACCGTGCCGCCGGGTTCCGGGAGGTCGAGGTCCGGCCGTTCGAGGAGATGCCGGGCGCCCTCGACCCGTCCAACGAAGCCTGGCGCTTCCCCTGGACCGTCATCGTCGCCCGCAAGTGAGGAGCCCGATCGCCGTGACCGCCGGCCGCCCCGTCCGCGCCGACCTCAGCAGGCCTTCATGCTGATCTCCCTCGACCGCGCCCGCGACCACCTGGTTCGCGAGGGGCTGGACGCGGTGATCGCGACCACGCCGATCAACGTCGCCTATGCCGGCGACTTCGCGTCTGAATTCCTGCTCGGCCGGTTCGACGACGACACCGCCGCGGTGATCCTGCCGGCCGATTCGGCAGTGCCGCCGGCCCTGGTGATCGCCGAATTCGACCTGCCCTACCTGACCGCCCAGCCGAGCTGGATCGAAGAGGTGCAGCTTTACGGCAATCCGTGGAGTTCGGTCGGCGTTTTCATGGGCGAGACGCTGGAGCGCGAGCTGACCACGCCGCTGCGCCGGCGTCTGGCGGACTTGCGCGCCCGGTGGCGGCCCGGGCAGCAGGACGACTACGATTCCGCCGTCGCCCAGGCGCTGGCCAATCGCGGCCTGACCGCCGGGCGGCTGGCCTGCGACGACCCGCGCAAGGCGGTGCGGCTGGCGGCGCGCGGCGTCGGCGGCAGCCGCGGAATCGCCGACGCCCACCAGCTGCTGCGCCGGATCCGCATGGTGAAGTCGGATGCGGAACTGGCGATCATGACCCGGGGCGCCGAGATCAACGCCGGCGCCCTCTCCCGCGTCATCGCGAACGGCGCCGCGGGCATGGCGGAGGATGCGGTGATCCGGGAGTACCGCCGATACCTGACCGAGCACGATGCCCGCTGGCTGGGCGAGCGGGGGATGATGTTCGGCGCCGGCGACGCGTCCTCCTTCTCCCTTCCGGCGAGCGGCGACCGCCGGCTGCAGCCGGGCGACGCCGTCGTGCTCGACTGCCTCGGAACCTTCCAGGGCTACCACATGGACCTCGCCCGCACCGCCGTGGTCGACGGCCCCACGGCGGAGCAGGAACTGCGCTACCGTGCCGTGCGCACCGCGCTGGAGGCGGTGGAGGACGCAATCCGACCCGGCATCCACACCCAGGATCTGCGGCGCCTGACCCGCGACACCGTGGCCGGCTTCGGCCTGAGGGGGGATCTGGTCTCGGTCACCACCCACGGCATCGGCCTCGAAGTCTTCGAGTTCCCGGAGGCCGACAGCCTGGTCCGGGGATTCCCCCTGGAGGAAGGCATGGTCGTCAACACGGAAGTGTTCTACCGCGATCCCGAGCTCGGCAGCTTCCATCTGGAGGACTCGGTCGTGGTGATGGCCGGCGGCTGCCGCTTCCTGTCGCCGATGCCGCGCGACCTGGTCGTGTTCCGATGACGGCGTCGGGCAGCGCTTCGGCGGGGGAGTTGGAAGGACGCCGGCTGGTCGTCACCGGCGCCGGCTCCGGTATCGGACGGGCCACCGTCGCGCTGGCGCGGCGGCGCGGGGCGGCGGTCGCCGCCATGGTGCGCGACGAGGCGGAGGCGGCGGCCCTGTCCGGCGACGAGGGCGTCCCTGCGGACCGGATCGTCGCCGCCGACCTCTCCGACGCCGACGCGGCGGCCGAGGCAGCAGCGCGCGCGATCGGCCTCCTCGGCGGAGTCGACGGGGTGGCGCCCTGCGCCGGCGTCTTCGACCACCGCGCCGGCCTGGAGACCGGCATCGCCGACTGGCGGCGGGTGCTCGACATTAACCTGACCGCGGGCTTCGTGGTCGCCCGCGCCGCGGCGGAGCGCATGGGGCGGCAGGGCGGCGCGATCGTCCTGGTCTCGAGCCAGATCGGCCTGATCGGCCACCCCAGGGCCGCCACCTATGCGGCCTCGAAGGCGGGGGTCAACGGCCTCGCGCGGGCCCTGGCGATCGAGCTGGCGCCGCGCGGCATCCGGGTCAACGCGGTCGCTCCGGGGCCGATCGCGACGCCGATGACTGAGGTCGCCCGCGCCGATCCCGATCGCCGTGCCGGACTGCTGGGCGGCATCCCGCTCGGCCGGTTCGGCGAGGCGGCGGAGGTCGCCGAGGCGATCTGCTTCCTGCTGAGCGACCGGGCGTCCTTCGTGACCGGCCAGGTGCTGGCGGTCGACGGAGGCTTCACCGCGCAATAGCGTCAAGAGGGGGAAGGGGAGGAAGATGCCCATGGACGACCGGACGGCCGCGCCGCCGATCGACCCGTATTATGTCCAGCCGGACGACCGGCTCGACGACATCGCCGATCCGCTCAAGCGCGCGCTCGACCTCACCGACGCGGATTTCGAGCGGATGTCGCCGGAGGTCCGCAACCTGCTCTCCGCCCGGCGCCGGCTCGGGGTCGGCTGGCTCGACGCCTTCGAGGTGGTGGTCGAGGTGGTGTCGAACGGCCGCTGCGGCTGCGGCGTCGCGCCGGGTCAGCAGGTCGTGCTCGACATGCGCCACCGGATCAAGACCGAGAAGTCGACCGCCCCCTTGTGCATGCACATGCTGTCGCCGGTGCTGGCCATCTTCTACATGAGCTTCGACCGGGCGGCCGAGGGGCTCAACCCGCTCACCTGTATCTGGCGCTTCTTCGAGTGCACCGACACGGGCGACGACGAGGGCCGGGAAAAGGCGCGCACCCGGGTCTTCCTACGCACCGCCGATACCCACGAGCCGGTCTGGGTGCGCGACCTCGGGGCCGCGCGGGCGGGGGAGGCGGCGCGATGACCGGAGACGCCTTCCCCGGCGCCCCGGCTGCGCCGCTCGCCGAACGCCAGGCCCCGCGGCATCCCGGCTGGACCGATCGGTTCGAACTGGTCGCCCGTGTGACCTCCGCCGTTCACTGCGCCAACTTCCTCGAATCCGGTCAGGAGATCGTCTTCGACCTCGCCGGGCGGATCGTACGGGAGCGATCGACCGCCAATCTGTGCCTCGGCCTGCTGGCCAGGATCCAGCCGGCGCTGATCCTGGCTGCCGACCGCGCCAGCCGGGGCGAACATCCGGTCAGCGCGGGCTGGCAGACCTTCGACTGCTTCGACACCGGCCTCGACCATGGCGGCATGGGCAAAGTCTGCGTCCGTGTCGCCCTGCGCGAAACGGCGACCGGACGGATCGTCGAGGATGCGACGGCCGAGCCGCAATCTGCCGGCTGACCTGCTGACGCAGGCACGCTTGCATGGGCGCGGTCATGCAACTATCAAGCGGAAATCCGGGCCGGGCCATCCGTTGCCCGCCGCTTCCGGGAGCGACGATGCCATGACCACCACCGACGGCGGCTCGACCCGCCTTCCTGATCCGGATTCGCCCCTGCCGCTCTATCACCAGATGTACATGGTGTTGCGCGAGCAGATCGCCGAAGGCGCGTTCGGCCGCGATCAGCCGATGCCCAGCGAGCACGAACTGGCGCGGCTGTTCAAGGTGTCCCGCATCACCGTGCGCCGGGCGCTGGAGAAGCTGGAGCGCGATGGCCTCATCGAACGGCACCGCGGACGCGGCACGTTTCCGACCCGGCGGGAAGGCGGTCCCGCGCCGCTGCGCGCGAACATCACGGGGCTGCTCGAGAACCTGCTCGCCATGGGGCTGACGACCCAGGTTCGGCTGATCGATTTCGGCTATGTAGAGGCGCCCGACGACGTGGCCGAGGCGCTGGGGCTGGTGCCGGGGGCGTCGGTCCAGAAGGCGGTCCGCGTCCGATCGATCAAGGGCGAGCCGATGTCGCACCTGACCACCTGGGTGCCGGAGGACATCGGCCGCCGGTACGGCCAGGAGGACCTGGCGGCGCGCCCCCTCCTGGCGCTGCTCGAGGAGGCGGGGGTCAAGGTCTCCGCCGCCGAGCAGACCATCACGGCCCGGCTCGCCGACGCCACTATCGCCGGCCTGTTGGGGGTCCAGGTGGGCTCGCCGCTGCTGGCGATCAGCCGCATCGTCTCCGACCAGGACGACCGCCCCGTCGAGTTCATCCGGGCGCTCTACCGCCCGGATCTCTACGAATACCGCATGACCATGGCTCGAAAGACCGGCGGCGACGCCTCGATCTGGGAACCCGACGGCTGAACTCCCCGTCTGTGCGGGCATGACGGTTTCATTGTCGATGATCAACCAGACGGGTCATCCCGGCGCGGCCGTGGCGCGGCCGGGGACCTGGATGGGCCGCGCGCGTCGCTGCGGGGAGTGGGCCTGCAGGGGAGGTGCCCTCCGACTCGGGCATGACCCGCGGTGTTCCCTCGACGACCCCCACCCCTCCGAAGTCCTCCCCGCGCCGGCGGGTGCTTTGGGCTCTGGACGGCGGCGGCTGAATGTTATATCCAAGATACAAATCACCCGTTTCCGTTCCGGAAGGCTGCCGCCATGCCCGTTCGCCGCCGCCGGATCCGCCCCGGATCCCGCCATCTCGCCGGCCCCGATCTCGGCGTCGGTTCGGGCGTCGGTTCGGGCGTGGGTTCGGGCGTCGGTTCCGGCCGTCCGGTTCCGGGGGGCCGGGGGCGATGACGGCGGGGCTGAGGGCGCTGCTGTCGGCGGCGGGGCCGGGTGGCCTGACGCCGGGTGGCCTGACGCCGGGTGGCCTGACGCGGGGTGGCCTGACGCGGGGCGGCGCGACGTCGGATGGCGCGATGGCGGGCGGCCCGGTGGTGGCGCCGGGGGTCTATGACGGCCTGTCGGCACTGATCGCGGAGCGGGCGGGGTTTACGGCGGTCTACCTGTCGGGGGCGTCGATCGCGTATACGCGGTTCGGCCGTCCGGACATCGGGCTGGTCAGCTTCGCGGAGGTGGCGGACACGCTGGCGGCGATCCGGGAGCGGGTCGGCCTGCCGGTGGTGGTGGACGCGGACACCGGGTTCGGCAACGCGCTCAACGTGCAGCGGACGGTGGCGCGGCTGGAGCGGTTCGGGGCGTCGGCGATCCAGCTGGAGGACCAGACGCTGCCGAAGCGGTGCGGTCATCTTTCGGAGAAGCGGCTGGTGCCGGCGGCGGAGATGGTCGGCAAGGTGAAGGCGGCGGTGGACGCGCGGACGTCGTCGGAGACGCTGATCGTGGCGCGGACCGACGCGATCGCGGTGGAGGGGTTCGAGGCGGCGCTGGACCGGGCGGCGGCCTATGTCGAGGCGGGGGCGGACGTGCTGTTCGTCGAGGCGCCGCAGAGCCGGGGGCAGCTGGAGGCGGTGCCGTCGCGGTTCGGGGCGCGGCTGCCGCTGATGGCGAACATGGTGGAGGGCGGCCGGACGCCGATGACCGACGCGGCGGAGCTGGGCCGGCTGGGCTACGCGCTGGTGATCTTCCCGGGGGCGCTGGTGCGGGCGCTGGCGTTTGCGGCGCGGGCGTTTCTGGGGGACCTGAAGGCGACCGGGGCGACCCGGGGCTGGCAGGGGCGGATGCTCGACTTCGAGGGGCTCAACGCGCTGCTGGGCACGCCGGAGCTGCTGGCCGAGGGCCGGCGCTACGACGCCGATGCCCAGGGGCTTGACGGGCAGGACCTGGAGGCGCCGGGCGCGGGTCCCGACGCGGCGCCGGAAGGGGTGTCGGAGGGGGTCTCCAGGGGGCGTCGGACGGCGGCGCCCCGGGCGGGCGGCCGGTAGGGGAGGGCGCGGTGTCGGAGACGGCGGCGGAGACGGCGGCGGAGAGGGCGGCGGAGATCGATCCGGTGACGCTGGCGGTGCTGGAGGGGCGCCTGGAGCAGATCGCCGACGAGATGGACGCGACGCTGTTCCGCAGCGCGTTCAACCCGATCATCGCGGAGGCGCACGACGCGAGCCACGGGCTCTACCATGCGGAGACCGGCGAGACGCTGGTGCAGGGCAAGTCGGGGCTGCCGATCTTCGTCGGGGCGACGGCGTTCGCGGTGAAGGCGGTGATCGAGAAGTTCGGCGCGGAGGTGGCGGACGGCGACGTGTTCGTGTTCAACGACCCCTATGCCGGGGGCACGCACCTGTCGGACTTTCGGCTGGTGCGGCCGTATTTCCGGGAGGGTCGGCTGTACTGCTGGCTGGCGTCGGTGGGTCACTGGCACGACGTCGGGGGCAACGTGCCGGGCAACTACAACCCGGCGGCCACGGAGTGCTTCCAGGAGGGGATGCTGATCCCGCCGGTGCGGCTCTACGCGGGCGGGGCGCTGCGCCGGGACGTGGTCGACATCGTGCTGGCGAACAGCCGGCTGCCGGGCAGCGCGTGGGGCGACCTGAACGGGCAGATCAACGCGCTGGGGCTGGGGGTGCGTCGTCTGGACGGGCTGCTCGACGGCTACGGGGCGGCGGTGGTGTCGGCGGCGCTGGACGAGCTGCGGGCGCGGGCGGCGCGGATGATGGAGAGCCTGATCGCGGAGCTGCCGGACGGCCGCTGGTCGGCGGAGGACTGGCTGGACAACGACGGCCGGGTCGACGCGCCGCTGAGGATCGCGCTCGACCTGACGATCCGGGGCGGGCGGATGACGCTGGACTTCACGCGCTCGGCGGCGGCGTGCGCCGGTCCGGTCAACATCGCGCGGTCGACCACGGTGGCGAGCTGCTACGTGGCGCTGAAGCACCTGTTTCCGGAGGTGCCGGCGAATGCCGGGGTGATGGCGCCGATCGAGGTGGCGATCGCCGAGGGCAGCCTGCTGTCGGCGGAGGCGCCGCGGCCGGTGGGCGGCTACACCGAGACGATCCTGCGGATCATCGACGTGGTGTTCTCGGCGTTCGCGCAGGTGGCGCCGGATCTCGCCAAGGCGAACGCCTACGGCACGATCAACGCGGTGTCGCTGGCCGGTCACCGGCGGGGCGCGGACGGGGCGGAGCGGCGCTGGGTGATGTTCAGCTTCTTCGGCGGCGGGCACGGCGGGACGCCGGAGGGCGACGGGCTGAGCCACGGCAACGCGCCGATCTCGACGGCGACGATCCCGCCGGTGGAGATTCTGGAGGCGGCGTATCCGGTGATGGTGACGCAATGGGCGCTGCGGCCGGGTTCGGCGGGACCGGGGCGTCACCGGGGCGGTCTGGGGGCGATCTACGAGATCGAGCTCCTGGAGCGGGAGGCGGAGGGGTTCCTGTTCGGCGAGCGGTCGCGGTTCGCGCCGAACGGGGTGGCCGGCGGCGGCGCGGCGGCGGCCAACCGGCTTTCCTGGCAGGACGCGGACGGGGCCTGGCAGGAGCCGCCGATGGGCTCGAAGATGGTCGGGCTGCGGCTGGCGCAGGGCCGTCGGCTGCGGCTGGAGAGCCCGGGCGGCGGCGGCTGGGGGCCGGCGGCGGCGCGCGACCCGGAGGCGGTGGCGCGCGACGTGGCGCTGGGCTATGTCGGCGCGGCGGCGGCGGAACGGGACTACGGCGTGGTGCTGGCGGCGGACGGCGGGGTCGACGCCGAGGCGACCGCGGCGGCGCGGGCGCGGATGAGGGACGGATCGGCGAAGGGGGCGGCGGAATGACCGGCGGCGCGGCGACGGACCCGGCGGCGGCCGCAGCGGCGGACTCGAGCGGGGCTGGTCTGACGGGCTCTGGGCTGCTGGTCGGGGTCGATGTCGGGGGGACGTTCACCGACGTGTTCTTCTACGACCCGGCGAGCGGTCGCTCGGCGGTGGCGAAGGTGCCGTCGACGCGGGGCGACCAGTCGGTCGGGTTCCTGGAGGGGATCGGCGCGCGGGTCGACGACCTGGCGCGGGTGGCGACGGTGGTGCACGGCACGACGGTGGGGACCAACGCGCTCCTGGAGCGCAAGGGGGCGCGGTCGGGGCTGATCACCACGGCGGGGTTTCGGGACGTGCTGGAGATGCGCCGTCGCGACCGGCCGCGGACCTGGGGCCTGGTCGGGTCGTTCGAGCCGGTGATCCCGCGCGACCTGCGGCTGGAGGTGGCGGAGCGGACGCTGGCGGACGGCACGGTGCGCCGGCCGGTCGACCCGGCGGAGGTGGCGGCGGCGGCGCGCACGCTCCTGGAGCGGGGCGCGGAGTCGGTGTCGATCGTGTTCGTCAACGCCTACGCCAACCCGGCCAACGAGGCGGCGGCGCTGGAGGCGGTGCGGGCGGTGTGGCCGAACGCCTATGTCGCGGCGTCGTCGCAGATCCTGCCGGAGATCCGGGAGTTCGAGCGGGCGTCGACGACCAGCCTGAACGCCTATCTGCAGCCGGTGGTGGCGCGCTACCTGGAGCGGCTGGAGGGCGGGCTCGGGGCCGGCGGGTTCTCGGGCGAGACGCTGATCGTGCAGTCGAACGGCGGGGTGATGTCGGTCGAGACGGCGCGGGCGCGGCCGATCCGCACGGCGCTGAGCGGGCCGGCGGCGGGGGTGATCGCGGGCGCGCACATCGCGGCGAGCGCCGGGTTCCCGAACGTGATCACCTGCGACATGGGCGGGACCAGCTTCGACGTGTCGCTGGTGGCGGACGGCGAGAGCGTGCTGGCGCCGGAGACGTCGATCGACTTCGGGCTGGTGGTGCGCGCGCCGATGATCGAGATCGCGACGATCGGCGCGGGCGGCGGGTCGATCGCCCGGGTCGACCGGGGCGGGCTGCTGCAGATCGGGCCGGAGAGCGCCGGCTCGGACCCCGGGCCGGCGTGCTACGGGCTGGGCAACGAGCGGCCGACGGTGACCGACGCCAACGTGCTGCTGGGCCGGATCGACGCGGCGCGGCCGATCGGCGGCAAGCTCGCCCGGCTCGACACCGCGGCGGCGGAGCGGGCGATCGCGACCCATGTCGGGGCGCCGCTGGGGCTGGACGCGGTGGCGGCGGCGGAGGCGATCGTCCGGGTCGCCAACGCCCGGATGGCCGGGGCGATCCGGCTGGTCTCGATCGAGCGCGGCCACGACCCCAAGGCGTTCGTGGCGATGCCGTTCGGCGGCGGCGGGTCGCTGCACGCCGGCGCGCTGATCCGCGAGGTCGGCCTGGCCAAGGCGCTGGTGCCGCCCTATCCCGGGGTGACCAGCGCGCTCGGCTGCGTGATCGCCGACATGCGCCACGACTTCGTCCACACCCTGAACGGCCTCGCCGACAGCCTGGACACCGCCGCCGTCGAAGCCGAGATGACCCGCACCGCCGAGGCCGGCCGGGCCCTGCTCGACCGCTCGGCCGGGCCGGGGGGCGCGGGCATCGGCGGCGGCGGCGGGTTCGAGCGGGTCGACACGGTCTACGAGTTCGACATGTCCTATCTCGGCCAGACCCACACCGTGGCGGTGCCGTTCGCGCCGCAGCCCGACGGCCGGATCGACCTGACCCGCGAGCGCCTCGCCGCGGCGTTCGAGGCCGCCTACCACAAGGCCTACGGCAGCCTGCTCGACGGCGTCGCGATGCGCGTGCTCAACCTGCGCACCTCGGTGATCGGACGGCGGCCCAAGTTCCCGCTCGAGCGCCTGTCCCCCACCGCCCGCGCCGCCGGGGCCGACCGCGCCGGCGGCCTGACCACCGACGCCGCCCGCATCGGCACCCGCCGCGTCTACGCCGACGGCCGGTGGCACGACGCCCCGGTCTACGCCCGGCTCGACCTCCCCGAAGCCGCCCACATCCCCGGACCCGCCATCCTCGAACAGCCCGACACCACCATCTTCGTCGACCCCGGCCTCCACGCCACCGTCGACCGCCTCGGCAACGTCATCCTCGAACCCGCGGGCTGAGGCCCCTCGCCCCCACACCGGAGCGACCCCAACGATGCCGCATGACGGCCCGATCGGCGGTCCGACGACCGCCTTCCTGATCTGCGACATGCAGAACGACTTCCTTCACCCGGGGGGCGCGTACGGCCGCGCCGGGCAAACGGCGCCGGCGATCGCCGACCTGGTGCCGCGGCACCGCGCGGTCGCCGACGCGGTCCGGGCATCGGGCGGCTGGACCGTCGCGACGCTGTTCACCCTGGTGCCCGGCCGCGGCGGCGAGCCGTGGATCAGCGACCACCTGCGCACCCTGCGCCCGTTCCTGAGGTCGGGCGACTTCGCCCCCGGCGGGTGGGGCCAGGCGGTGATCGACGAGCTGCAGCCGGTCGACCTCGCGGTCGAGAAGGTGGCGTTCAGCGCGTTCTACATGAGCCGGCTGGACTGGGTGCTGGCGCGCGCCGGCATCGACACGCTGCTGGTCGGCGGCATCGTCACCAACGGCGGCGTCGCCTCGACCCTGCGCGACGCCCATGTCCGCGGCTACCGCACGCTGCTGCTGACCGACGGCTGCGCGGCGTTTTCGGAGGAACTGCACCAGGCGACGGTCCGCTCGCTCTCGTCGGTCGCCGAGCCGCTGACCTGCGCCGAGGCGGTGGAGCGCCTCGGCCGATGACGGATGCGCCGGCCGATCCGCCCGCTGGCCCGCTCGACGGGGTTCGGGTGCTCGACCTGTCGCGGGTTCTGGCCGGCCCCTGGGCGAGCCAGCTTCTGGGCGACCTCGGAGCCGACGTGATCAAGGTCGAGCGCCCGGGCGCCGGCGACGACACCCGCGGCTGGGGCCCGCCCTTCGCCGCCGACGCCGAGGGCAACGAAACCGCCGAGAGCGCCTATTTCCTCTCCGCCAACCGCAACAAGCGCTCGGTGGCGATCGACATCGGCCGGCCGGACGGCGCCGCCCTGGTCCGCGACCTCGCGGCGCGGAGCGACATCCTGCTGGAGAACTTCAAGGTCGGCGGCCTGAGGAAATACGGCCTGGACTGGGACCGCCTGCGCCAGGAGAACCCCGCGCTGGTCTATTGCTCGATCACCGGTTTCGGCCAGACCGGCCCCTATGCCGGTCGCGCGGGCTACGACTTCATGATCCAGGCGGCGGGCGGGCTGATGAGCGTCACCGGCGCGCCCGACGACCAGCCGGGCGGCGGACCGCAGAAGGTCGGCGTGGCGCTGGCCGACATCCTGACCGGGCTCTACGCGTCGAACGCCTGCCTCGCCGCCTACGCCCATCGGCAGAAGACGGGCGAAGGCCAGCATGTCGACCTCGCATTGATGGACGTGCAGGTCGCGACGCTGGCGAACCAGGCGCTGAACTACCTGGTGTCCGGCACGGCGCCGCGGCGCCTCGGCAACGCCCATCCGAACATCGTGCCCTACCAGGCCTTCCCGACCGCCGACGGCTGGCTGGTGCTGGCGGTCGGCAACGACGAGCAGTTTCGCCGGTTCTGCGCCGTCGCCGGACTGGACGGCCTGGCGGTCGATCCGAGATACGCGACCAATCGCGCCCGGGTCGCCAACCGTTCGGAGCTGATCCCGCGGCTGGAACCGGCACTGGCGGCACGGCGCACCGACGATTGGATCGCCGCGCTGGAGGCGGTTGGCGTGCCCTGCGGGCCGATCAACACCCTCGACCGGGTGTTCTCCGACCCGCATGTCCAGGATCACGGCCTGGAGATGCGGCTGCCGCACCCCACGGCCGGCGCGGTGCCGTCGGTCGCCAACCCGATCCGGCTGTCGGCGACGCCCGTCACCTATCGCCACGCCCCGCCGCCGCTCGGCTGGGACACCGATGCCGTGCTGGAGGAGGTGCTGGGCCTCGATTCGGCCGCCCGCGGGCGGCTGCGGGAGGCCGGGGCGATCGGCTAGGGCGGGTCCGGACCGACTGGATCATCGGTCCGGAAAAGAGCGCTCTCTTCAATGATCTGGAGCATTCGATCCGCGCCCCTGCGGCGCCATGGGGACGCTTTTGCCCGCTCCGGTTCCGGCTGCGCCCGGAGGCATGTGCTCCGGCCCGGCCGGAGTCGCGACCTCCTGAGTTCCACCGAGGTTCTCGCCGCGTGCCGAACGGACCCGGCGCGCCATGGGAGTGATCGGCTTCACAGCAACGAGCGTAGATTTCTTGGTAAGCTTAATTTCACTTGATGCAGCTATCGTTTCGCTGCTGCATACGCATCCACTCGGTACCCGGTGCCGGAGCGTGCCATGGACCATCGCCTGGAATCGATCGACCGCCTAGCGCTGCTGGACGACCCCTCGTTCTTTGCCCTCGCGGCCCATCGGATCGCGCTGCACCGGGCGGTCGAGGACACCGAACGCCGGCGTCCGGTGATCGATCTGGAGCGGCTGGCGGAGCATCGCGAATGCCGCCAGCTCTGGGAGGTGGCGGTGCGCCTGCGGCGCCAGGCCGCCGTCCGTCCGCCGGCCCGGGAAGAGGCGGCGGCCAACGGCACCGCCCTGCCGCCGCCGGCGAACGACTGAGCTCCGCGCCTCGGACCCGCGCCCTCAGGGTCGCGACGGCGCTGCGGGACCCAGCGGCGGCAGTGGATTGCCGAGCGGCGGCAACGGTCCTCCATGCAACGGCGGAGGCAGGGGGCCGCCATCGAGCGGCGGCACCGGCCCGCGGGGTGGCGGCCGTCTCCCGTCCGGAAACGGCTCGCCTGGACGGACGACGGCGCCGCCCACCCGGGCCAGCCGCGCCGGGCCCCACGGCCCGTCGGTCCGGGCAACCACCCGGGCCATCGGCGTGCGCGTGACCAGGGCCAGATGGCGCCCGTCCGGCAGCCGGAAATCGACCGTCAGCCGCCCCTGCAGATCCTGCACCGCGATGCGGCAGTCCGCCGCCTCGACGACCAGGCGGATGCGCCGCGGGACGGTCAGGCGGTGGTGCACCTGCTCGGTCTCCTCCGGCCGACCCTCCCGGTCGGACGGAAAGATCACCCGGCAGTCCAGGTCGAACCGCAGCCCCGGCGTGCCGCCTACCGCCAGTACGGCCTCTGCCGCGGCCGGCGACGCGGCGGCGGCCAGAAGCAGCACCGTAAGGACGGCCGTCAGGAACTGTCGCATTGCAACCCTTGCCATACCTGTCCGCCTGGGCTTCCGGGGAAGTGAAGCATAGTGCGTTCGTCGGACGCCCGGGAAACGGATCCCCCGCAGGCTCGGGCGGGCGGAACGCTACTCCGGCCCGGCGGCAGCATAGTAGGCCGCCGCATCCGCCCGCGGCTCCGCCGTCAGCCGGCCAGCGATCGATTCCATGATATGGGCGTAGGGCGTGCCGCCGCGCCGGCCTTCGGCGAACAGCCGCAGCTGGGTCTCGATATAGTCCCGATACTGTCCCGCGAGATCCGGATAGGGGGCGGGCCGCGGCGGGTCGACCGCGCCCGGCGGCGGCCCGGGCGATGCAGTACAGGTGCATGATCAGGCCGACCCCGACATGGACGACGGTCCAGATCGCCAGGGTCCAGACGATTGCCGGATAGGCGTGGGCCGTCGGATTCATCCCGGTCAGCCAGGAGCCGGCCAGCAGCGCCGCCGCTCCCGCCACGTCGAACGCCGCGGCCATGGCCAGGACGGCGAAGAAGGCCCCGCGGCGCCCGTCCCGGTTCAGGTGCCGCGCCGCCCAGGTTGAGGCCCAGGCGCCGAGCAGCAGCGCCCCTCCGGTCAGCGGCCAGGCCAGCCCCGGCCCCTGCGCGCCCGACGGCGGGAAGTCCGGCTGGATCGTCCAGAAGAAGAAATCGGCGAAGACCAGACCGGCATAGGCGGTCAGGTCCCCGGCCATGGTCGCCTGCGCCTGGCGGAACGCGGGATCGTCCTGGGGGGAGGCGCCGCGCTCGGTCATTCCAGCCCGTCCAGCCAGGCGGCGATGGCCGCGAGGTCATCCTCGGGCATCGGGAAGGACGGCATCGTGACGCCCGGCTTGACCAGCTCGGTCTCGGCGATCCAGTGGCGGAAGGCGTCCCGGTCGTTGTCCAGCACGCCGGCGCCCAGGCTGAGCCGGCTGCCCACATGAGTCAGGTCCGGCCCGACCCGGCCCTCGGCCGGCGTGCCGCGCACCGCATGGCAGCCGCCGCAGCCATAGCCCAGGAACAGGTCGCGGCCACGGCGCTCGATGTCGCTCCGGGGCTGCGGCGCCGGTTCGGCCTGGCGCGCCAGCCACGCGTCGAAGGCGTCGGGCTCCATCACGACCACCGGAAAGGCCATCAGGGCATGGGCCGTGCCGCAATATTCGGCACAGCCGCCGCGGAAGGTGCCGGTCTCCGTCGGCTCCAGCACGAGTTCGGTGACGCGGCCGGGGATCATGTCCATCTTGCCGCCCAGCGGCGGGATCCAGAACGAGTGGATCACGTCGGCGGTCTCCAGCGTGAAGCCGGTGCGCTGCCCGACCGGCAGGCGGATCTCGTTGGCGAGCGTGGCCGTCGTGCCGTCGGCGGCGCGGTACTCGACCCGCCACCACCAGCGCTCCCCCGTCACCGCGACGCTCAGGCCGTCGGCCGGAGGCGCCCGCGCGCAGTTGCGGCATTAGCCACAGGCCGTAGGCCAGCAGGCCGGCCAGCACGATGGTCGGCGCGATCGCGCCGCCGCCCAGGATCAAGGCAAAGGCCTCCGTAGGCCGGTGACCTGCTGCGGACGGGCGCGGTTCGGGCCCGGTCGCTCGCGCCCTTCAGGTCTGCGCCGGGCCGACCGGGCGCCAGGCCCCGGTGCCGGCGTCGAGGGCCAGCAGCGGGCTGTCGAACACGCCTTCGGTGCGGTCGGAGAGGCCCGGCCGCGCCGCCTCGACCGCCGCCCGCCAGGCCACCGTCTGGCGCATGGCGCAGCCGAGGCAGACCGGCGCGACGCCGGCCGCCGCCAGCAGCGTCAGCCCGGCGCACATCGAACTGCCCGTGCTGACCGCGTCGTCGACCAGGGCGATCCGCCGCCCCTCCAGGAGCGGCAGCGTCCGTGGGTCGAGGTAGAGCCGCTTTTCCGAGCCGGGGGCGCTGCCGGGCGAGGTGATCGAGCGGATCGGCACCGACAGCGCGTCGTCATACCAGAACTTGCGCGAGGTTCCGCAGGCGACGAACCGCGCATGCCCCGCGAGCCGGGCGTCCGCTCCGCCAGCGCAAGGCCGAGGGTCGGCAGGCCGACGATGACCTCCGGCGCGTGCGCCGCCAGCCGCTCGGCCAGGGCATGGGCCAGGGCATCCTGCACCTCGAACGACGACTGGTTGACGATCAGCGAGGCGACCGCGAACCCCGGCCGGTTGCCGAGCGGCCGAATCGGCAGCCAGAGCCGCCGACCGTCCGGCAGGGTCGCCAGCCAGCCGTCGCGCCACAAGCCGGTCCGGTCGCCCTCGGCCTCGGTGCCGGCCGGCAGCAGGTCCTGCCAGAAATCGTGCGGTTCGACGGGGGGGCGGGCGAGGGGGGAGGCAGGCATCCTGGACCGATTCTTGCGGATCGGCGTATTCGGCGGGAGACTAGCGGCCCACCGGCCGGCGCGCCAGCCGCCGCGACCGCGCCATCCCCCGCCGCTTCGCCTCGGGAGCCGCCATGCCGCCGCTCGACCTGACCGACCCCTGGCTCGACGACCTGGTCGCCCTGCGCCGGGACATCCACGCCCATCCGGAACTGGGGTTCGAGGAGACGCGGACGAGCGCGCTGGTGGCCGAACGGCTGGCCGAGTGGGGGCTGGAGGTCGACCGCGGGCTGGGCGGCACCGGCATCGTGGGCACTCTGCGCGGCGCGGCGCCGGGGCCGGCGGTCGCGCTGCGCGCCGACATGGACGCGCTCGCCATGCCGGAGCTGGCGACCGACCGACCCTACCGCTCCACTGTCGCCGGCAAGATGCATGCCTGCGGCCATGACGGCCATACGGTCATGCTGCTGGGCGCCGCCCGAGCCATGGCCGGTGCGCCGCCGCCGGCCGGCACCGTCCATTTCGTCTGCCAGCCGGCCGAGGAGGGGCGCGGCGGGGCCCGCCGGATGATCGAGGACGGATTCTTCGAGCGGTTCCCCGTCGACTGGGTGTTCGGCCTGCACAACATTCCGGGGCTCGACCCCGACACCATCGCCGTTGTGCCGGGCCCGCAGCTCGCCTCCTCCGACAGCTGGGAGGTGGTGTTCGAAGGCCCCGGCACCCACGGCGCCAAGCCGCATCTGGGCGACGACGCGATGACCGCCGCCGGTCACTTCCTGAGCGTGCTGCACACGGCGGTCGCCCGGCGCATCGACCCGCTGCAGCCCTCGGTCGTCTCCGCCTGCTCGATCGTCGGCGGCGATCCGGAGGCCTGGAACGTGATCCCGGACCGGGTCCAGGTCCGCGGCACCGCCCGCGCCTATGCGCCGAAGGTGCGCGACCGGCTGGAGGCGGAGATCGGCCGGCTGGCCCGCGGGACGGCGGAGACCTTCGGCATCGCCGCGCATTACCGCTTCATCCGCCGGATCGCGCCGGTGGTCAACGACGCGGGCGCGACGGCGATCGCCCGCGCCGCGGCCGAGGCGGTGGCGGCGCGGGTGGTCGAGGATTTCCCGCCCTCGACCGCCGGCGACGACTTCGCCGAGTTCTCCGCCCGGGCGCCCGGCTGCTATGTCTGGCTGGGCAACGGGCCGGCGCGCGACGGCGCGCTGCACCACAACGGCCGCTACGATTTCGACGACCGGGCGATCGCGACCGGCGTCTCCTGGTGGGTCCGCGTGGCGCAACAGGCGCTTTCCAGCGCGTCGTAGATCGCCGCCCGCGCCGCTTGCGCGTCCACCCCCAGCGCCACGTCGGCGGTCAGCGGGCCGCCTCGGCGGGTCGCGCCGCTGTCGGCGTCGACGGAAAGGGCGACCCGCTCGATGCGGAACAGCTCCGGCCGCGCCAGGGCCAGCCAGGCCAGCGGATCGTGCAGCGGCCGGCCGGAACCGCCGTCGTCCGGCCCATGGTAGACCGCCAGCATGGTCGCTACCGCACGGCCGAGCGGCGTGCCGGCCGCCGCCAGAGCCTCCGACCGGACCCGGTCGCAGCGCACCTGGCGGGTGACGTCGAGGGGCACCAGCAGGCAGCGCGCCGCGCCCAGCACGACTGCCAGCGCCGCGGGGTCGCCATAGGCATTGTACTCCGCCCCGCCCGGAGCATTCCCCGGCGCATCGACGGCCCCCGCCATCAGCACCACCTTGCCGAACCGGGCCAGCGTGCCCGGCGCCGCCGCCTCGGCCGCGGCCAGGCCGGTCGCCGGGCCGAGACCCAGCACTCCGGTCTCCGGTCCCGCGGCGGCGGCGAGCCGGGCCGGCGCATCCGCCGCCGCCGCCATTCCGTCGGCGGACGGCGGCAGCGCGTCGCCCAGGCCGTCGCTGCCGTGCATCGGGTGCGGCCGCTCCGGCACTCGGGCGCCGTCCGGGCCGGCTGAGACCGGGACCGCGCCGGCCCCCGCCGCCTCCAGCAGCCGGCGCGCATTCGCCGCGCCCGCCGCGGCCGGCAGGTTTCCGCCAACCGCGGTCACCAGCGCCAGGGCCGGCCAACTGCCGTCCCGCTCCGCGGCCAGGGCGCAAAGCAGCGCCAGCGCATCGTCAATCCCCGGATCGCCGTCCAGGACCAGGTGCCGGACCATGGCGGATTTCCCCTCACGATCAGCCTCTTGCCGCGCATGCGAATGCGCGTGGACCGTCTGCTCAGAATAGACATCGATCAGCGACAAGGACAGGCATGTACAACCAATTCAAGGCGATCGCCGGCCGGCACGCGCCGGTCCGGCTTCTTTCCGCCGGCGCGGCGGTCGCCTTTGCGGCCGGTCTGGCCGGCGCACCCGGCGCCGCCGCCGCGCAGGAACAGCTCGTCATCAGCCACTGGGGCTTCAACGGCGACAAGCTGGAGGAATTCCTGTTCGCGCCGTTCGAGGAGGAGCATGGGGTCGAGATCATCGTCGAGACCGGCAAAAACGCCGACCGCCTCAGCGAGGTCCAGGTCCGCGGGGGAGAGCAGGTGGACCTGATCTACCTCGCCACCGGCTACGCCCAGGCCGGCATCGAGGAGGGGCTGTTCGCCGAGATCGACCGGTCCCGGATTCCCAACGTCGAGCAGATCTACGAGGTGGCCCAGGCCCCGCACGGCGAGGCCTATGGCCCGGCCTACACCGTCGGGCGCTACGGCATCATCTACGACGCCGCCTCGGTGGACGAGCCGATCGACAGCTGGGAAGACCTCTGGAATCCCGCCTTCGAGGGCCGCGCCTCGATCCCCGACCTCAACACCACGGCCGGCGCGCTGCCGGTGATCTACGCTGCCGAGCGCCGGAATGCCGATGCCTTCCTCGATCCGGAGACGGCGTTCGAGAGCCTCGGGGAGCTGACGCCCAACATCGTCACGACCTACAACCGCTGCTCGGCGCTGGCGAACATGTTCGCCCAAGGCGAGGTTGTGGTCGCCGCCGCGCAGGATTTCATCTTCCCGCGCATCAAGGAGGCCGTGCCGACCGCCGAATGGGCGGAGCTGGAGGAGGGCGCCTTCGCCAACCTCAACACGATCAACATCGTCAAGGGCTCCGATCAGGTCGAGCTGGCGCACGCGTTCATCAACTGGGCGCTGTCGCAGGAGACCCAGCACGCGCTGGCGGTCAACCAGGTCGACGCGCCGGTCAACACCATGGTCGAGCTGACGCCGGAGCAGGCGGCGATCTGGACCTACGGCGGGGATGTCATCGCCTCGCTGCAGACCGCCGACGAGGCGGCGGTGTCGGCCGCGATGGGCGACTGGACGGATCGCTGGAACCAGACCTTCCGCCAGTGATCTCCCGGCCGTGACGGCAGTCTTCCCCCGCCCGGCGCGGCGGCCGTGACCGGCGGCCGCCTGCCCTGGCTGCTGCTGACCCCGGCAGCGGTCGCGATCGTGCTTGTCCTTCTGGTGCCGGTCGCCATCATCCTCGGTACCAGCGTGACCGGCGAGGGACCGTTCTGGGGCCGCTATGCCGAGGCGCTGGGCGATCCTTTCACCCGTGGCGTGCTGTGGCGCACGCTCCGGATCGCGGCGATCTCGACCCTGATCGCGGCGGCGATCGGCTTCCCGACCGCCTATGTCGTGGCGCGGTCGCCGGCGGCGCGGCGCAGCCTGTTCATCATCTGCGCCGTGTTCCCGCTGCTGACCAACCCAGTGGTGCGGTCGTTCGCCTGGATGGTCATCCTGGGCCGCAATGGACTGGCCAACGACGCACTGCTCTGGCTCGGGGTGATCGGCCAGCCGATGCGCTTCCTGTTCACCGAGGGGGCGGCGATCGTCGGCTTCGTCTATTTGTTCGCGCCGCTGATGATCCTGTCGCTGGTCGGCGTGATGGAATCGATCGAGAGCGACCTGCTCGACGCCGCCACCTCCCTCGGCGCGTCCCAGATCGGCGTGTTCCGCCAGGTCATCCTGCCGCTGGCCGTGCCCGGGCTGATCGTCGGGTCCGTGCTGGTGTTCACCGGCTCGTTCACCGCCTATACGACGCCGCAGCTGCTCGGCGGCGACCGGAACACGGTGCTGGCCACGCTGCTCTACCAGCAGGCGATGGTGCGGTTCGACTGGGCCGCCGCCTCCACGGTCGCGGCGATCATGGTGGTGCTGACCGTCGCGGCGATCCTGGTGATGAACGCCGTCGCCCGCCGCCTCAACCCGACCGCCGGCTGAGGAGCCGCCGATGGACCGCCGCCCCGGCCTCGCCGTCACCCTGATCGCGCTCGCGGTCTACGTCTTCCTGCTCGGTCCGCTGGCGATCGTCGTCGCCACCTCGTTCTCCGATTCGGAATTCCTGACCTTCCCGCCGCAGGGTTTCTCGTTTCGCTGGTATGCCAACGTATTCGACGTCTCGGCTTTCGTCGAGATCTTCCGCATCAGCCTGCAGCTGGCGGTCGGCGGCACCTTCCGGTCGCTGCTGATCGGCATCCCGGCGGCCTATGCCCTCAGCCGCTTCGCCCTGCCGGTCCCGCGGCTGCTCAGGAGCTTCTTCGTCCTGCCGATCCTGGTGCCGGAGGTGGTGTTCGGCTTCGCGGCGCTGACCACCCTCAACCTCGCCTTCGACGTGCCGGTGTTCCCGACGCTGCTGGTCGCGCACATGGTGATCGTGCTGCCCTACAGCGTACGCGTCGTCTCCGCCAGCCTGGCCAATTTCGACTTCGCGGCGGAGGAGGCGGCGATCAGCCTGGGCGCCGGCCGGGCGGAGGCGTTCTTCCGGATCGTGTTGCCCAACGTCCGGTCCGGCGTGATCGCCGCGTTCATCCTCGCCTTCATCACCTCGATGAACAACGTTCCCGTCTCGCTGTTCCTGACCGGCCCCGGTGTCTCGACGCTGCCGATCCAGATGCTGACCTATGTCGAGTACTATTTCGACCCGACCATCGCCGCGCTCTCCGTCCTGCTGATGATCCTGACCGTCGGCGTGATGGTCGTGGTCGAAAAGACCCTCGGCCTCTCCTACTTCGCCAAGTGAAGGGCCGCTGCCGGCCATGTCCAACGACCTGATCCTGACCGACGTCGCCGCCAGCTACGGCCGGGCCTCCGTGCTCGACGGCCTGTCGCTGACCATTGCGGCCGGGGAGTTCGTCTCGCTGCTGGGCGCCAGCGGCTGCGGCAAGACGACGACCCTGCGCGTCGTCTCCGGCTTCCTGCCGGCCGATCGGGGCACGGTGACGCTGGGCGGCCGGGACCTGACACGGGTGCCGCCGAACCGGCGCGACATCGGCCTGGTGTTCCAGACCTACGCCCTGTTCCCGCACATGACGGTCACCGACAATGTCGCCTTCGGCCTGCGCCAGCGCGGTGTCGCGGCGGCGGAGGTCGCGCGCCGGGTCGGGCGCATGCTGGAGCGGGTCGGCCTGCACGGCTTCGCCGACCGCTTTTCGGTCAACCTGTCCGGCGGCCAGCGCCAGCGGGTGGCCCCGGCCGGGCCGCCGTCGGACCGGCCCTGCTGATCGAGAATGCGGCCGTCCTCGCCTGCGACCGCGACTTCACGGTTTATCCGGAAGGCTGGCTGGCGGTCGCCGCCGACGGGACGATCGCCGGCCTCGGCCCCGGCAGCGCGCCGTCGGCGCTGGCCCACGATGCCGGGGAACGCCGGGATTTCCGCGGCGACGTGCTGATGCCGGGGATGGTCAATACGCACTGCCACATGGCGATGTCGTTGTTCCGCGGCCTGGGGGACGACGAGCCGGATCGGCTGGAGCGCTACATCTTCCCGCTGGAGGCGCGGTTCGTGACGCCCGAGATGGTCCGGCTCGGCAGCCTTCACGCGGCGGTCGAGCTGGCCGAAGGCGGCGTCACCACGGTCGCCGACATGTACTATTTCGAGGATCAGGCCGCCCATGCCTGCGCGGCGGTCGGCCTGCGCGGCGTCGTGGGCCAGACCTACATGGCCCGCCCCCTGCCCGATGCCGCCGACCCGGAGGAGAGCGAGGCCCGCTTTGCCGCGCTGGTCGAGGCCTGCGCCGGGGACGCCCGGCTGATTCCCAGCCGGGCGCCGCACGCGCCGCACACCTGCGGCCTCGACCTCCTGTCGCGGATCGCCGAGGCGGCGGCGGGCGATTCAACCCCGATCCAGATCCATCTGGCCGAGGTGCCGGCGGAAGTCGACTGGGCGCGGGCGGCGCACGGCACCGGTCCGGTGGGGGTGCTGGATCGGGCGGGCCTGCTGTCGCCGCGGCTGATCGGCGCCCATGGCCTGCTGCTGACCGAGGCGGAGATTGCCCGGCTGGCCGAGACCGGCGCCACGATCGCCCATTGCCCCGGCTCCAATGCCAAGGCGGGCAAGGGCATTGCGCCGGTCCTGGCGCTCCGGGCCGCGGGCGTGCCGGTCGGCCTCGGCTCCGACGGCGCCATGAGCGGCAACACCCTCGACCTGATCGCCCAGCTGCCCCAGGCGGCGAAGCTCGCCAAGCTGCGCGCCGGCGACCGCCGGGTCATGACGGCCCGGCAGGTCCTCACGCTGGCGACCCTCGGCGGCGCCCGGGCGCTGGGGCTCGACGACCGGCTCGGCTCGCTGGAGCCTGGCAAGGTCGCGGATCTGGTCCGCATCGACCTGTCGGCGCCCCGCATTCGGCCGCGCCACGACCTGGCCTCGCTGCTCGTCTATTCCGCGGTGGCGTCGGATGTGCGCGAGGTTCGGGTCGGCGGCCGCGCGATCGTGCTCGACGGGCGGGCGCTCTACTCCGACCGGGATGGCGCCCTGGTGGAGGCCGACCGTTTCGCGGCGCAGATGGCGGCGACAGTCGGATAGAGCCGCTCCGGTCTATAGCGGGCGGCCCGGCGGTCGGCACTCGCCGTTGTGGTGGAGAGGTCAGACGGCGCCGTCCGCCGCCATCCGGCTCCAGGTCTCGGCGAGGGCGATGACGGCGGCATTGATGGGGCCGCTCGGCAGCCGGGGGATCACCGACGCATCGACCACGGCCACGCCGTCGAGCCCGACGATGCGCAGGCTGCCGTCCACGACGCTCCCGGCGTCATCGGCCGGTCCCATGCGGCAGGTTCCGGCGGGATGGTGATGGGTGATCACCGCCCGGGCCAGGAACGCGTCGAGCGCCGTGTCGTCCTCGTCCGCGACCTCCGGGCCGGGCAGCAGCTCCTCGCCGCACCAGGGCGCGAGCGGCTCCTGCCGGGCGAGGTGCCGGGCGACGCGCAGACCGCGGCGCAGCGCCGCCCGGTCCTCCGGCTCGGCGAGATAGGCGGGGTCGATCGAGACGGGGGCATCCCATTCGGGTCCGAGCGGGCGGAGACTGCCGCGGCTGGCCGGGTGTGTGCCGCCGACCAGGATGGTCCAGGCGGTGCCGGGCGCCGGTGCTTCGAAGACCTCGCTGACGATCGGGGCGACGCCGCAGCCGAGCACGATGTCCGGCGGCCCGTTGGCGCGCCGGGGATCCTGGCTGTCGAGATACATCATCGATTCGGAATGCTGCAGGCGGGACGGGGGCACCAGGCGGTCGGCGCGCCAGACGAGGCCGGCGGCGAGCAGGTGGTCCTGCAGGTTCCGCCCGACTCCCGGCAGCGCGTGCCGGCAGGCAAGCCCCGCCGCGGCTAGGATGTCGGGATCGCCGATGCCGGAGCGCATCAGCAGCAGCGGCGAGTGGATCGACCCGGCGCAGAGGACGACGCGGCCGGCGAGGAGGTCGAGGCGCCGTCCGTCCGGCCCGCGCAGGCAGGCGCCGATCGCCCGGTCGCCGTCGAGGATCAGCGACACGGCCGTGGTCGCGGTCATCAGCGACAGATTCGGCCGCCCTGCGACCGGGCGCAGATAGGCGTCGGCCGCGGTCACGCGGCGACCGTCCCGCAGGGTCAGCTCGTTCGGCGAGACCCCGCACAGCCGTCCGCCGTTGTGGCCGTCGAGCCGGGGGGCGCCGATCGCTTCGCCCGCGGCCATGAAGGCGCGCGCCACCGGACTGAGCGCCTCGTCCGGCAGGACGACGTCGAGCGGACCGTCCCGGCCGTGGAGATCGGGGCTTCCCGCGGTCGTGCGTTCGCTGCGCATGAAGCCGGGCAGCAGGCCCTGCCATGACCACTGCGGGCCGCCGGCTGCCGCCCAGGCGTCGAAATCCTCGGCATGGCCGCGAATATGGGCCAGGGCATTGATCGCACCGGACCCGCCGACCAGCCGTCCGCGCGGCCAGGCATGGCGGCGCCCGGCGGTGCCGGGTTGGGGCTCGGTGACGTAGCCCCAGTCGTACGACCGTCCTTGCAGACGCCCCCACGCCCCGGGATCGGCAATGTCGGGATCGGTCGGCCACTCGCCCGGCTCGACCAGCACGACCCGGCAGGCGGGGTCGTCGCTCAGCCGGCGCGCCACCACCGAACCCGCGGATCCGGCACCGATCACCAGCACGTCCGGACGCGGCGTCATCGCCGACCCGGCCGCTCGGGGTCGAAGATGTCCGCCAGGTGCGTCGTCATCCCGTCAGTCGCCCGCACCCGGTGCGAGGCGGTCGGTGATCGCCCGCTGGACGGCGGTCAGATGGCGGCGCATCGCGGCGTCGGACGCATCGGGGTCGCGCGCGGCGATGGCCTCGGCGATCGCCTGGTGCTCCGCATCGCGCTGCCGCAGCCGCGTGGTGATGCAGTCCGGGCCGCGGCGCTGCAGCGACAGCCGGTTGTCCCGGGCGACCCGGCGCAGCAAGGCGTAGAAATCCGCCGCCAGCCGGTTGCGCGCCGCCGTCGCGACCGCCCGGTGGAAGGCGAGGTCGGCCTCGCCGTAGTCCGCATCGGGTCGGGTGGTGGCGGCACGGGTGATCGCCGCGATCTCCGCCGGCGACGCCCGAAGCGCCGCCAGCCGGGCCAGGCTCGGCTCCAGGACGAGGCGCAGCTCGATCACCTCCATCGGATTGGTCCACTGGACCATATCCTCGCCGCGCGGATCGCTCAGCTTCGCCGGGCGACCGACGCGGGCCGGCGGCAGTTCGCCCGACTCCCGCAGGACCTCGAGCGCCTGGCGCACCTGGTGTCGCTTGATCGCGAGTTCCGCCGCCAGCGCCCGCTCCGCCGGCAGGGGTTCGCCGCGGGCCAGCCGGTCGCGCAGCTGTTCGACGAGGGCCTCTCCGGAGAGCGACGCCGGTCCGGCATCCTCATCCGAGGCGTCCTTGGCGTCGGTGGCGGTACTCATGCGGTTCAGGTCCCGGCTGTGGCTGTCGCGGCCAAGGCTATCGGAAGGCGAGCTCGGCCGAAAAGCGTCGACCATTCTCCTATCATTATTCCCAAATGGTTGACAATGGTGCAGCGTCGGTGATCCCATCGGCGCCGGGATCGATGCCTGCCGCGCCGGTGCATCGACGCAGGGAAAGCGGGGGAGGCTGGTGCGCGCATGGCGGACCCGACCTATGATTACGTCGTCGTCGGCGCCGGTTCGGCCGGCTGTACCCTGGCCCATCGGCTGGGGGAGGAGCGGGGCTGCCGGATCCTCGTGATCGAAGCTGGCGGATGGGACCGCGACCCCTTGATCCACGTGCCGCTCGGCTGGGGGCAGATCCTCAAGAAACGCCTGCACGACTGGATGTATTTCTGCGAGCCGGAGGAGGCGCTCGACGGCCGGGCGATCGAATTCGCCCGCGGCAAGGTGGTTGGCGGCTGCTCCTCCACCAATGCCATGGCCTATGTCCGCGGCGATCCCCGGGACTACGACCGCTGGGCCGGCTATGGCCTGCCCGACTGGTCGTTCGCCGACTGCCTGCCCTACTTCAAGCGGCAGGAGAGCTGGGAGGGCGGCGCCGACCGCTACCGCGGCGGCGACGGCCCGCTGACCGTGCAGACCTGCCGGTATGAGGATCCGCTGGTGGCGGCCTACGGCCAGGCCGCGACCGACGCCGGGCAATCCTGGACGGAGGACTACAACGGGGCGCAGCACGAGGGCTTCGGCCGGCTGCAGATGACCATCCGCAACGGCCGGCGCTGTTCGGCGGCGACGGCCTATCTGCGGCCGGCGCTCAAGCGGGGCAATGTCGAGGTCGTGGTCGGCGCGCTGGCGACACGGCTGGTGTTCGAGGGCGACCGCGCGGTCGGTGTCGCGTTCCGGCGGAAGGGCGGCGGAGAGGAAACCGTTGCCCGGGCCGGCCGCGAGGTGATCCTGGCGGCGGGCGTCGCCAATACGCCCCAGCTCCTGATGCTGTCGGGCATCGGCGATCCGGCCCAGCTGGCCGAGCACGACATCCCGGTGCGCGTGCCCCTGACCGGCGTCGGCGCCAACCTCCAGGATCATCCGTCGGTGATGCTCATGTACCGGCGGGCGGAACCCAGCCCGTTCCTGCGCGCCATGCGGGCCGACCGGATCGGCCCGTCGATGGCGGCCGCCTATCTGTTCGGCAAGGGCTTCGCGGCCGATGTCCCCGGCGGCATCACCGGCTTCTTCAAGAGCGCGCCGAGCCAGCCGGTGCCCGACCTCCAGGTGCTGCTGACCGCGGCGTCGCTGGCCTCCTGGCCATGGTTTCCTGGCGTTCGGGCGCCGTTCGCCGACACCTGGGTGGCGCGCCTGGTGCTGACCCGGCCGGAGAGCCGGGGCACGATCTGGCTGGCCTCCGCCGATCCCGCCGCGGCACCGCGGGTGCGCCAGAACATGCTGTCGCGCGACGCGGACTGGCAGGCGCTGCGCAGCGGCGTGCGGCAGCTCGACGACATCGCCCGGCAGCCGGCCATGGCGCGCTTCACCGCCGGCCGCCTGTCGCCGGCGGAGGGGCCGCTCGGCACCGCCGAGATCGACGCGCATATCCGAGCCACCGCGATCACCGTGCACCACCCGCTCGGCACCTGCCGGATGGGGCCGTCGCCGGATGAGGGGGCGGTGGTCGGGCCGGATCTGCGGGTCCACGGCTGCGAGGGGTTGCGCGTGATCGACGCCTCGGTCATGCCGGACGCCGTCTGCGGCAACATCAACGCGGCGGTGATCATGATCGCCGAGAAGGCGGCCGATCTGATCCGAGGCCGGTCCGACCTGGCCGATACCGCATAACCAATTTTGACCAAAAAACCATCTTGACCGGATAATTTTTGCAGATATGGTTGAGTTAATCGGTTATCGCAGGGGGGAACATTATGACCGGGAGCCAACAGGGAATCGACCGCAACACCAACCGGGAGGCGGCGCTGTCCGCGCTCTACGACGAGGTGGCGGCCAATTCGATGTTCCCGTTCTGGGCAACCAGCGCGGACGTCGACAACGACGAGATCCGCCAGCTGATGGCGACGGCGAAGGCGATTCCGTACCGCTGGAGCTATGCCGACCAGATTGGTCCGCTGCTGGAGCGCTCGGCCGAGCTCGTCACCATGGACGACAGCGAGCGGCGATCCCTGATCCTGGTCAATCCGGGCCTCGCCCCGCGCCGCGCCACCGTGGCGACCATGTACACCGCCTATCGCCTGAACGATCCGCGCGAGGTGATGCCGCCGCACCGGCACACGCCCAATGCCATCCGCTTCGGGCTGACCGGCAACGGCAACTTCACCGGGGTGCATGGCGAGGACATCACCTTCGGCCCCGGCGACATGGTGCTGACGCCGGTCGACACCTGGCACAACCACGGCAATGTCGGCGACGAGCCGGCAGTCAACCTGTCGGTCCTCGACCTGCCGCTGGTCGAGACGCTGAGCGCGATCTCGTTCGAGCACGACTACACCGAGATCGAGAACGGCGTGACGGTGCGCAAGAAGCAGCAGACCGCGCGCTACCCCAGCGACTATTCCCAGCGGATCTACGGCCATGGCGGGCTGAAGCCGCGCTTCGTCGACCACCATCGTGGTTCCGGCAACGCCTCTCCGATGTACGTCTATCGTTGGGAGATGATGCGCGAGGCGCTGGAACATCATCGCGACTGGGAGGCCGATCCCTACGAGGCGCTGAGCATCGAATACATCGACCCGACGACCGGCGGCCCGGTGTTCAAGACCATCACATTCTTCGCCCAGATGCTGCGCCCCGGCGAAAAGACCCGGCCGCTGCGCCAGACAGCCTCGCTGCTGGTCGCGCCGTTTGAAGGCGCGGGGCACTCGATCGTCGACGGCCAGCGGATCGACTGGCAGGCGTTCGACACGATGGCCGTGCCCGGCGGCAGCTGGTGCCAGCACGTCAACGGCTCGGACAGCGAGCCCGCGGTGCTGTTCGTGGCGAGCGACGAGCCGGCGCTGAAGGCCTTCGGCCTGCATCGGAAATGGGGCCGCGACGACGACCAGGTGGTCCGGCTGCTCTAGGCCGGCGACCTCGCCCGCCCGCGCACCCTTCTCCGCCCCGTGGCCCAACAAGACCGGATCGCCCGCACGTGTCGAACAAGAACACCAAACAGGTCTCCCACATCGACTGCCCCGGCGGCGGGCAGGTCTGGGTCGAAGGGACCACGCTCTACATCGGCCACATGCGCTCGCCGTCCGGCACGACGATCGTCGACGTGGCCGATCCCAGGAACCCGAAGGTCCTGGCCCGCCTGACCCTGCCCGAGGGCTGGCACAGCCACAAGGTCCGGGTCTCCGGCGACATCATGCTGGTCAACCACGAGAAGCTCGGCAGCGACGGCCCGCAGGATTTCGGCGGTGGCCTCGGCATCTATGACGTGTCGAACCCGGCCGACCCGAAGCTGATCACCAAGTGGACGACCGGCGGCCGCGGCGTCCACCGCTACGACTTCGACGGCCGCTATGCCTACATTTCGCCGACCGCCGAGGGCTATGTCGGCAACTTCGTGATGATCCTGGACCTGGCCGACCCGGCCAGGCCGCAGGAGGTCGGACGCTGGTGGATCCCCGGCCAGTGGCAGGCGGGCGGCGAGGAATATCCCTGGGCCGATTGGGCCAGCCCGCGCTGCCACCACCCCATCAGGGCCGGCGACCGGCTCTATGTCAGCTATTGGCACCACGGGCTCTTCATCCTCGACATCGAGGACATGAGCCGGCCCAAGCTGGTCAGCCACGTCAACACCAGCCCGGTCTACCCGCACCCGACCCATACCTGCCTGCCGGTACCGCAGCTTCTGAAGGGTCGGAAGATCATGGTCGTGGCGGATGAGGACGTGGCCAAGCTGTGGCCTGCGCCACCGGCCTTCGCATGGGTCTACGACATCACCGAGGAGCGGATTCCGGTCCCGATCGCGACCATCCAGGTCGACGGCGTGAACCCGGACGGCGCGCCCCAGCCGCCGATGACGGGCTGCCACCAGCCGTCGGAGCGGTTCACCGGCACGATCATCCCGTTTGCCTGGTTCGCCCAGGGGCTGCGGCTGTTCGACATCGCCGATCCCTACGCCCCGGTCGAGGTCGGCCATTTCCTGCCCGATCCGCCGCCGGGATCCGAGCGGCCGTCGTCCAACGACGTCACGATCGACGACCGCGGGCTGATCTACCTGATCGATCGGGTCAACGGCGTCGACATCGTCGAGACCTCGGTCTTCTGAGCGCGCACGAAAAGGAGAAAAGCGGATGGGCGACGCCAAGCGCTATCCAATCGGCAAGAAGAACCCGAACCTGCCGTTCCACCCGGCGGTCCGCGCCGGCGACTTCATCTTCGTGTCCGGCCAGGTCGCCAAGGACGAGAACGGCACCATGCTGCACGGCACGATCGAGCAGGAGACCGAAGGCACGATCAAGGCGATCGAACGGATCCTGGCGGAGGAGGGCGCGACGCTGGACGACGTGGTCCGGGTCACGACCTATCTTGAGGATACCCGCGACTTCGGGCGCTACAACAAGGTTTTCGGCCAGTTCTTCACCAATGCCGGCCTGGCCCGGACGACGGTGGAGGCGCGGGCCGTCATCAACACCAAGATCGAAATGGATGCGATCGCCTACAAGCCGCTCGACTGAGCGGGAGCGAGGGGCGACGACGCGAGGGATCACGCGAGGGGGGCGACATGATCAGGGTTTTGGGCCGGCAGACCTCCGGCAACGTCCAGAAAGTCCTGTTCGGGCTGGAGGAGATGGGGGTGGCCTATGTCCGCGAGGACTACGGGCGCCAGTTCGGCAACACCCAGACGCCGGAATACCGGGCGATGAATCCGAACGCCAAGGTGCCGACAGTGCTCGATGGCGATCTGGTGATCTGGGAATCGCATACCATCCTGCGCTATCTGGCGACGCAGCACGGGGCCGCGCTGCACGGCGAGACTCCGGCCGACCGCACCGAGGTGGAGCGGTGGATGGACTGGATGCTGGCATCGGTCAACACGCTCTACGTGGCCGTCTTCAAGGACAGCAAGAAGGAGCCGGGTGAGCGCGACGCCGGCTTCGCCGCTGCCGGCAAGGAACTCGCCGCGCAGATGGCGATCGCCGACGCCTGGCTCGCCGGCCGCGGCCATTTCGCGCTCGACCGCTTGACGCTGGCCGATATCGCGATGGCTCCGATCATGGCGCGTTGCCTGGGCTTCCCGATCGACCGGGAAGAGATGCCGAACCTGGAGCGCTGGATGGCGTCGATGGCGGAGCGGCCGGCCTTCCAGGTCGCTGTCGGCCAGAAGGAAAGCGCACTCGCCGGGGGCGGGGCGGCCGCGCAATGAGGACCGTCGCGATCCTCGGCATGGGCACCATGGGCCCGGGCATGGCGGCTCGGCTGGCGCGCGGCGGCCTGGATGTGGTCGCGGCCGACGTATCGGCCGACGCGGTCGAGCGAGCGCGCGGCCTGCTACCGGTCTGCGACGCCACGCTGGACCAACTGGGCATCGACGTGCCCGCGGACGGTCCGGGGACGGTGCGGTTCGTCGGGGATGCCGCCGAGGCCGTCGCCGGCGCCGATCTGGTGATCGAGAACGTGCCCGAGAAGGTCGAGGTCAAGGCCGACCTCTACCGGGCGATCGAGCCGCTGATCGGGCCGGAGACGATCGTCGCGTCCGACACCTCGGGCATTCCGATCACCACGCTCCAGGCCCATCTCGACCGGCCGCACCGGCTGGTCGGCATGCACTGGTCGAACCCGCCGCACATCATTCCGATGATCGAGGTGGTGTCGGGCGAGAAGACCGCCCCCGCTGTCCGCGACGCGGTCGTCGGCCTGATCCGGTCGCTCGGCCTGCTGCCCGTGGTGGTCAAGAAGGACGTGCCGGGTTTCGTCGAGAATCGGGTGCTTTACGCGGTGATGCGCGAGGCGATCAACCTGGTCGACCAGGGCGTGATCGACCCGGAGGACCTGGATGTCTGCGTCGGCTGGGGCATCGGCTACAAGTTGAGCGTGGTCGGGCCGATGGCGCTGCTCGACATGGCCGGCCTCGATGTCTACCGCAATGTCGCGAGTTTCCTGAACGCCGAGCTCTGCGACCGGAAGGACGTGTCGCCGACCATCCTCGCCCGGACCGAGGCCGGCAAGCTGGGCCTCAAGACCGGCGAAGGGCTGTTCGCCTACCCGGGCGATCGCGCCGCGACGCTGCAGGCCGACCGGGCGAAACGGCTGGTCGCCGTGCGCCGGGCCCTGGAGGGCCGGGACTGATGGCCGCCGCGCCGGACCGCACCGCGGCATCGCCCGCGGCCGGCGGGCCGGCGGTGCCCCGCGCCCGTGGGGCGGCCCTGCGGCGCTGGTCGGGACGGCTGCTGGGCCTTCTGCTGCTGGCGATGACGGCGGTCAATGCGGCGAATGCGGCGACCCGCTATCTCTTCGGCTTCCAGCTGAACGGCAGCGACGAGCTCCTGGCCTTCACCCAGGTCTGGATCGTCATGCTGGGGCTGGTCGCCGTCACGGCGACGCGGCGGCACCTGGCCCTTGATCTGTTCGCCGGGATGGGGCCGCGCGTGACCGCGCTGCGCCGGCTGGCGATCGACCTCCTCTTCTGCATCGTCGCCGGCTGGGCGGCCTGGCACTCGTGGCAGTTCGTCGAGCGGATGGCGCAGTTCGGCTCGACAAGCATGGCGCTGGGCGTCCCGATGGCGATCCCGCACGCCGCGGTGACCGTGGGCCTCGCCCTGACGGCGGTGGTCGCAGCCGGACTGGCCCTGCGCGACCTGCGGCGTCTGGCCCGCCCGTTCGGGGACACGGGGCCGGACGGCGAGGGGGAGGGTGCGCCGTGACGCTGACCCTCGCCCTCCTCCCGGCCGGACTGCTGCTGCTCGGCGCGCCGATCGTCCTGGTGTTCCTGACCGCCGCGGCGGCGGCGATCGCCCTCGTGCTGCCCGTGCCGGGGATCGTGGTCCAGCAGACGCTGTTCGGCACGCTTTCCACCTACGCGTTGCTGGCGGTACCGTTCTTCCTGTTCGCCGGGGAACTGATGCGCCGCGGCGGGATCGCCGACCGGCTGGTCGAGTTTGTCCAGGCCGCGGTCGGCCGAGTGCCGGGAAGCGGAGGCCTGACCGTGCTCGGCAGCGGCACCATCCTCGGCGCCATCTCGGGCTCCAGCCCCGCCACGGTGGCGGTGATCGGCAAGGCGCTCTACCCCTCGCTGGTCCGCACCCAGTGGAAGCCGCGGGCAGCGGCCGGACTGATCGCCTCCAGCGCGTCGATCGCGATCGTGATCCCGCCGTCGATCGCCATGATCCTCTATGGCGCGGCGGCGCAGGCCTCGATCGCCAAGCTGTTTGTCGCCGGCGTCCTGCCCGGCCTCTTCATCGCCGCGCTGATGGCGGTGGTCGTCGTGGCGATGGCGGTGTTCCGCGGCTGGGGCGAGGTGGCCACGTTCTCCTGGCCGCGGCTGGGCCGGGCCTTCGTGGCCGCGATTGGCCCGCTCGGCATGCCGGTCTTCGTTTTGGGCGGCGTCGGTTTCGGCTGGTTCTCGCCGACCGAGGCCGGCGGTTTCGCCTGCGTCTATGCGCTGGTGCTGGGTCTCCTGATCGACCGAAGCCTGAATTGGCAGACGGTGCTCGACGCGGCGGCCGAGGCGGCGATTCTGTCGGCCCAGGTGCTGGTGATCGTCGCGGCCGCCGGCCTCTACGCCTACCTGCTGACGACTCTCCAGGTGCCGCAGGCGATCACTGGCTGGGTCGGCGGACTGGCGCTGCCGGCGTGGGGCCTGCTGCTGTCGATCAACGCCCTGCTGCTGGGGATCGGCTGCCTGCTGGACCCGACCTCCGCCATCCTGGTGCTGACCCCGCTGCTGGTGCCGCTGGTGACCGCCCTGGGCGTCGACCCGATCCATTTCGGGATCATCATGACGGTCAACCTGTCGATCGGCATGTTCACGCCGCCGTTCGGACTGAACGTGTTCGTCGCGCAGTCGGTTCTGGATCTGCCGCTTAAAGAGATCTTCGCCGGTGTGCTGCCCTTCGCCCTGATCCAGATCGCCGCGCTGGCGGTGATCACCTACTGGCCCCCGCTGTCGCTCGCGCTGCCGAGCATGATGTGACGACGCGAACCAAAGGAACCGAGCCGATGAGGACCTGCCCCGACGATCGCCCCCGCCGCCGCCTCGGCCGCACCGCTTGCGCCCTCGCCGCGCTGGCGATGACCGCCGCGGTCGCCGCGCCCGCCGCAGCGCAGACGACGATGAAGCTGGCGAGCGCCACCATCAACGATGTCCAGCACGAGTGGCAGAAGGTGTTCGCCGACGAGCTGGCGGAGCGCGTCGGCGATGCCGTGACGACCGAGATATACCCCGCCAGCCAGCTGGGGCCGATCCCGCAGATGGCCGAGGGCGTGGCGTTCGGCACGATCGAATCCTTCGTCTCGCCGACCTCGTTCCTGACGCCGCTGGACCCGCGGTTCCAGATCTTCGACGTGCCCGGCCTGTTCCAGAGCCCGGAGGAGGTGCGCGCGGTGATCCACGACCCCGAGTACCGCGACCACCTGGAGACCCTGTTCCTCGACCGCGGCATTCGGGTGATCGGCGCGATCTACAACAGCCCCGTGCTGGCGCTGACGATGGATCCGGTGGAGACCGTCGACGGCTTCGACGGGTTGAAGATCCGGACCTTCGCCTCGCCGCTTCAGATGGAGCCGATGCGGGCGCTCGGCGCCACGCCGGTGCCGCTCGCGCTCAGCGAAGTGGTGCCGCAGCTCCAGGCCGGCGGCATCGACGGCATGCTTGCGGGCATGCCGATCCTGGTGGCGTTCAAGTACTATGACATCACCAGGAACGTGACCGATCTCGAGTTCTCGCACATCGTGTCGCTGAACATCGTCAACGAGGACTGGTTCCAGTCGCAGACTCCCGAGGTGCAGGAGGCGATCCGCGCCGCCGGTCGCGCCGCCGAGGAGGCCGTGTTCGACTGGGGCGTCGAGAATGTCGAGCGGACCAACGCGGCGTGGCTGGAGAACGGCGGCATGGTCTACGAACTGCCGCCCGAGCAGCATGCGGAGATGCTCGACCGGTTCCGCGAGATCGGGGCGGAGATCGTCGGCGAGAACCCGGCGGTTGCGGCCGAATACGACAGGCTGATTTCGGTTCTGGAGGAAAACGCGCAATGATGCCGGCGACCTGCCGTCCGTCATCCCCCGCCGCCCTGGGCCTGCCGGACCTGCCGGCAGGCCAGCGGCCCGTCGTCGGCGCCGCCGCGGCAGGTCAGGGAGATCGCGTCGCCGTCGGCGGCGTGGCGCGGCAGGGGGATCAGGCTGCGGGTTCGCCAGGTCGCGTCGGCGGCGCCGCACCACAGGCTTTCAACCGGCATCCGGTCGCCCGCCCGGTTGATCAGGAAGACGGTACCGCTCTCCGGCTCCGCCCACAGCGTCGCCTCGACGGCGCTGCCGGCCGAGGCGGTGCCGACCTCGGCCGAGAACCAGTGGGCGATTGCCGCCCGGCAGCCGATCGCCTCGGCGCCGTCGTTCACCACGGTCAGCGGCACCGCGACCAGTCGTCCGTCTCCGGTCTCCGCCGCGGCGGCGGTTCCGGTCAGGGCCAGCATCGCGGCAATCCGCCAGGTCGAACAGCGAAGCATGACAAAATTCCCCCTCCGGCGGTGTCTTACGGCATGGCCGATCCTAACAGACCTACAATGACCTGAAAGGAAAACCTGCTCTTTCTCTTGAACACTGCGAAAACAATGCGACGGTTCGTCAGCATATGCCTGGCGACATCTGACCGAGAACAGGAGGCGCGAACCATGATGAACCAGTTTCTGCGGACTACCGCCGTCGCCGCGCTGGCAGCGGCGGCCTTCACCGTCCCGGCCCAGGCGGCCGATGTGGAAAGCATCGCCATCCTGGTGCCGGAGCAGGGCACCGACTACGGCTGGAACCAGCAGGGCGTCGACGCGGCCCGCGCGGCCGGCGAGGCGACCGGCGTCGAGGTCATCGCGGCCGAGGGGCTGGGCTATGGCGACGTGCGCCCGACCCTGCGCGAACTGGCCGCCGAGGGCGTCGATCTGATGATCGCTCACGCGTCCGGCTACAACACCTCCGCGCCCGAGATCGCGGAAGAGACCGGCGTGCCGGTGGCGATCGTCGACCGGCCCGATGCCCTGGAGCAGGGGCTGATCGCGGACTACACCCTCTCCGGCCACGAAGGCGCCTATCTCGCCGGCCGGATGGCGGCGATGATGACCCGGACCGGCACGGTCGGCATCGTCGTCTCCGGCGAGCCGCCGTCCTGGAACAGCCAGTCCGCCGGCTTCGCCCAGGGGGTCAAGGACGAGAACCCGGACGTGGCGATCCGCTACGCCGTGATCGGCCCGGCGGCCTATTCCGACGCGGCGGGCGGCAAGCGCGTGACCGAGTCGGTGATCGCGGCCGGCGCCGACATCATCTTCGGCCAGGGCAACGGGTCGAGCTTCGGCATGATCCAGGCGGTCGAGACCACGCCGGCCACCGACGGCGGCGACGTGCTGTTCATCGACGTGATCGGCGACAAGTCCGAACTCGATACCGGTCACCTGCTGACCTCGGTCCTGTGGGACATGACGCCGGTCTACACCGCGATGATCGAGGACCTGCGCGACGACACCTTCGGCACCGAGAGCTATGCCATCTCGCTGGCCGACGACAGCGTGCGGCTGCTTGAGACGCCGCAGATCCCGGAGGACGTCTGGTCGGAGATCATGGACCTGCGCGAGCAGGTGGTCTCCGGCGAGATCGAGGTCGAGGCGGTGTTCGAGGCGACCGAAGTCCGGTCGATGATGACCGACGTCGCCGCCGGCGAATGAGCGCGGGCGGACGCGGCGGCAAGGCCCGCCGCGTCCGCCTCCCGCGGGTCGTCCCGCGCCCCATCCGACGGCCGAGGCCTCGTGACTGACAGCATTGCCCACCGCGACCCGGACGCCGCCGGGGCGGCCGTGCCGATCGTCGAGATGTCGGCGATCACCAAGCGGTTCCCCGGCATCGTCGCCAACGACCGCATCGACCTGGCGCTTCGGCCGGGCGAGGTGCACGTGCTGCTCGGCGAGAACGGCGCCGGCAAGTCGACCCTGATCGCCATTCTCTCGGGCCTCCAGCGCCCGGACGAGGGGGAGATCCGGATCGACGGCCAACCGCAGGTCATCGGCTCGCCGCGCCACGCGATCGAACTCGGCATCAGCACCGTCTACCAGGCGGTGATGCTGGCGCCGACCTTGACCGTGGCCGAAAACCTGGCCCTCGGCGCGCCCTGGTGGCGACGGCCGCACCGGCGCGAGATCGCGGCGCGCCTGGAGGAAATGGCCGGCGCCTTCGGCCTGACGATTCATCCCGACGCCCGCACCGGGGACCTGTCGCTGGGCGAACAGCAGCAGGTCGAGATTGTCCGCGCCCTGATGCGCGGCAGCCGAGTGCTGATCCTCGACGAGGCGACCTCGATGCTGACGCCGCGTGGCGTGGCGGAGCTGGGCCAGTTGATGCGCAGCCTCGTGGCGCGCGGCATCGCGATCGTCTTCATCTCCCACAAGCTCAAGGAAGCGCTCGATTTTGGCGACCGCATCTCGGTCCTGCGGCTGGGCCGCAAGGTCGGCGAGATCGGGCCGGAGCGCCTGCGCCAATTGGACCACGACGCCGCGATGGCGGAGGTGGTGGGCCTGATGTTCGGCCAGGACGAGGCGGCCGGGACCGGCGAGGGCGAGACGCCGCGGGCCCGCCGGGCACCGCCGGCAGAGCCGCCGGTCCTGGAGGTCCGCGGCCTGTCGGTGGCAGGCCAGGGCGCGGCCGCGGTGCGCGACGTCGACCTGACCGTGGCGCCGGGCGAGATCCTCGGCATCGCCGGCATCGACGGCAACGGCCAGAAGCAGCTGGCCGAGGCGATCGCCGGCCAGCGGCCGATCGCCGCGGGGACGATCCTCCTGGACGGCGAGCCGGTCGAGCGCCTGGACGTCGGTGCCCGTCGGAGCCGAGGGCTGCGCTACGTCACCGACGACCGACATGCGGAGGGCACGATCGGCGCCTTTCCGGTGGCGACCAACCTGGTGCTCAAGCAGATCGGCGATGCGCCGTTCTGGCGGCGAGGCGTCGAGCGCCCGAGTGCGATCCGCCGCCACGCCGGTGACCTGGTCGACCGGTTCGACGTGCGCACCCCCGGCGTCGACACGCCGGTCGGGCGGCTTTCCGGCGGCAACATCCAGAAGGTGCTCCTGGCCCGCGAACTCTCCGGACTGGCGCGCGTGGTGATCCACAACAAGCCGACCTACGGCCTCGACGTCCAGAACATTCGCGCGTCGCGCCAGCGAATCCGCGAGGCGGCGGAGGCAGGTGTCGCCACCATCCTGATCTCGACCGACCTGGAGGAACTGTTGGAACTCTGCGACCGCATCGCCGTGATGACCGGCGGGCGGATCGCCGGCGCCGTTCCGAACGGCCCCGACGCCCGCGACCGGATCGGCCGCCTGATGATCGGAGAGGCCGCATGACGGCGGGCGAGGCGACCGGGCCGATGGACGCCGCGCCGGCCGGTCGCGGCCGCGGTGCCGTCCAGAGCCTGCTGCTGACGACGGTCGCGCCGGTGGTGGCGGCGCTCGTCGTGTCCGGCGGGATCCTGCTGCTGGGGGGGGTCGACCCGCTGGCCTACTACGCCTTCGTGGTCCGCCGGGGCCTGCTCTCCTGGCTGGGGCTGGAGGCGACGCTGACCCGGATGGCGCCGCTTCTGTTCCTCGCCGCCGGGCTGATCGTCGCGTTCCGCGCCGGGATCTGGAACCTGGGGGTGGACGGGCAGTTCATCCTGGGCGCCGTCTTTGTCGGCGCGGCCGCACCGGTCCTGGCCGGGTCGCTGCCGGGCCCGGTGATGCTGGCGCTGTGCTTCGTCCTGGCGGCGGCGGCGGGGGCCGTGTGGTCGCTGGTGCCTGCGCTGCTGCGCGCCTACCGGGGCGTCAACGAAATCATAACCACGCTTATGATGAGCTTTCTGGGCGTGTCGCTCGCCAACGTGCTGGTCAAGCTCCTGTTCCTGGACCCCGGGACGACGGTGCCGCAGACCCGTACGCTGCCGGTCGACGACCGCCTGCCCCGGCTGTTCGAGACGACGATCAGCAGCGGCCTGCTGCTGGGTCTGGTCGCGATCCTGGTCGTCCACCTGATGATGACCCGGACCGCCTTCGGCCTGCGGCTGCGGGTGGTCGGCGCCAATCCGCGCGCCGCGATCCATGCCGGATTGCCCGTGCCGCTGCTGACTGTCGCCGTCTTCGCGATCTCGGGCGGACTCGCCGGCCTGGCGGGGGCGGTCGAGATCCTCGGCGTGCAGGGCAATGTCCGCGCCGACTGGAACCCCGCCTACGGCCTGCTGGTCATCCCGCTGGTGTTCCTGGCGCGGCTGCACGGCGGAGCGTCGATCGCGTTTGTCTTCCTGTTTTCCGTGCTGTCGATCGGCGGCGAGAGCGCGGCCCGGCGCATGGGCGTGCCGCATTTCTTCACCCTGGTGGTCGTCGCGATCACCCTGATCGCGCTGGCGCTGGCCGAGTGGCTGGATCACCGCCGGCGCGTCGCGACCAAGGCCTGACGCCATGGAAGGTTTGTTCACTCCGGTCTTCCTGACCTCGCTGGTCGCCGGTGCGGTGACCGCGGGCATCCCGCTGCTGCTGGCCGGGCTGGGCGAGCAGGTGTCGGAGAAGGCCGGCGTCCTCAACATCGGCATCGAGGGCATGATGCTGATGGGGGCCTATACCGGCTTTCTCGCCGCGTTCCTGACCGGATCGGTGTGGCTGGGCTTCGCCGGAGGGCTTGCCGGGGGGATGGCGGTGGCCGCGCTGATGTCCCTGTTCTGCGT